>OIZF01000137.1_pt1 | contig 50370 bp, 39 predicted proteins | sample 1588471 | NCBI WGS metagenome assembly OIZF01 (sample SAMN03283279) | human gut metagenome | biome: human-associated habitat; material: feces | host: Homo sapiens | place: Peru | collected 2012
AACGTGTAGAAGTAGATCATCCACAATTAAAACTTGGTAATGGTTTTGACCATCATTTCTTCTTTACTACAGATAAGAACCAGGTTGTATTAGAAGATGAAGAAAGTGGTAGAAGATTAACAGTATCTACAACTTTACCAGGAGCACAGATCTATACAGCAAACTATCTAGATGGACGTATTGGTAAGAATGGTGAACCTTATAATGCGAGAGATGCAGTATGTATTGAAACACAGAACTTACCAGACGCTATTCATATTGAAAAGAATCCAAGCACTATTTTAAGAAAGGGAGAAACATTTGATGCACAGACATCTTATTGTTTAGAGGTAATTAAATAATGAAACTTGCAACACAGATTATTGAAGATATTAGAAATGGTCAGGCAGATGCTTTATTAACTGATATTTATGTAGATGAGTCTTTATTAGATACTCAGAAAGAAAGATATATTGCAGCCATTGAAAAGTTCATCTCACTTTATGGTGATAAGGAAGTAGAAGTATTCTCAGCACCAGGTAGAAGTGAAGTATCTGGTAACCATACAGACCACCAGCATGGTGAAGTATTAGCGGCTGCAATTAACTTAGATATTATTGCGATTACAGCACCTAGAGATGGTGAAATTAAGGTATTATCTGATGATTATGACTTAAAGGCTGTAGCTTTAGATGACTTAGAAAAGAAAGCAGAAGAAGAAGGTACTTCAGAAGGATTAATTAGAGGTACTCTTGCACGCTTTAAGGAATTAGGTCTTCATATTGGTGGTTTTGAAGCTTATATGACAAGTGAAGTATTACAGGGTTCTGGTCTTTCTTCATCAGCAGCATTTGAAGTCATGATTGGTACTGTATTATCAGGTTTATATAATGATATGACAGTGAGTCCAGTATTGATTGCACAGATTGGTCAGTATACAGAAAACGTCTATTTTGGTAAACCATGTGGATTAATGGACCAGTGTGCAAGTTCAGTAGGTGCTCTTATTCATATTGACTTTAAAGACAATGATCATCCTGTTGTAGAAAAAGTAGATGTTGATTTCTCTTCATTCCATCATAGTTTATGTATTGTAGATGTTCATGCATCTCATGCAGACTTAACTGATGATTATGCAGCCATTCCTACAGAAATGAAGGAAGTAGCACACTTCTTTGGAAAAGAATTCTTAAGAGAAGTATCAGAAGATGAATTTAAAGCACATATTCCTGAATTACGTGAAAAGATGAGTGACCGCTGTGTCATTCGTGCATTACACTTCTTTAAGGAAGATGCAAGAGTAGAAAAAGCAGTATCTGCCTTAAAGAACAATGATTTTGATACATTCAAGTCAGTCATCAAATCATCAGGAGACAGTTCTTATAAATACCTACAGAATATCTATTCTAACCATGATGAAACAAACCAGGCTGTTTCTATTGCCTTAGGCTTATCTGAAGATATCCTAGGTAATAAAGGTGTATGTAGAGTACATGGTGGTGGATTTGCAGGTACGATCCAGGCCTTTGTAGAAGATGATTATGTAGAAACATATAAGACTGAAATTGAAAAGTATTTTGGTGAAGGTTCTTGTCATATTCTTAAAGTAAGAAAGTATGGCGGTAAGAAAGTAGAATTATAAGCATTAGAAAACCTCTTTGATATGAGAATCAAAGAGGTTTTCTTTACTATAGAATTGATTTTCTCCGTGTGATGTTCTGCTTATCAAAAAATGCATGTAATCTCTCAATGTCTTCACTGCTGGCATTTTTCTTTTCAAAATAGATTTTAAAGCCTGCTTTACTTGTGAATAATACGACATCTTTAGTTTCTATTATGTTTTTTATATTCGTATATTTTATGGAAGCTTTATTTTCTACTGAGTCTACCACTGTAGTTAGTTTATCTTCATAAAAGACCAAGTCATAGATATAATAATTTGTCTGGAGCGACTTATTGAGCTGTTTTATGATTTTTTTTGATAGCCTTCTTGGTTGAGAACATATAAGTATTAAATTACTAACACTTATTACACTGTAAATAACATGTCCTGCAGATAGGTTCATAAACAAAGTAATCCATGAAAGACAGAATGCAACTATTAGGAATAATGTGTAGAATACAGGAAAGAAGTGAAAGCTGACTTTTTTGAAAGTTGAATAATCCATTTTATTATTTTTGACAGTTAATATTTCCATTTTTTGATACCTCGATATTCATAATATGTAAATTTTAACATGGTCTAGTGTCAATTACACTAAATATTGATGATATAGGTAAATAATGAAAAATAATGAAAAATGAAAAATGAAAAATGAAAAAAGGAAAAAAGGAAAAAAGGAAAAAAGGAAAAAAGTGCGAAAGGTAAATTTTAAGGCGAAATTTGAAAAATTTTGAAAAAAATTTGAAAAAATTTACAAATTCAAACCAAATCAAAAGAAAAAAAGGCTATAATACAAACTCAAATTTATTTAAAGGCGCAAGAATGCACGAGCAAAAAAAGAAAATTCAGCCAAAACTTGATGATTTTGTCGAAGAGCACGATGAAAATTTCGCGCAGTTGCTGGCTGAGTTTGAAGGCAGGAAAACTGCCCTAACACAAGGTAAAATCGTGGAGATAAAGGACGATGAAGTCTTTGTGGATATAGGGCAAAAATCGGAGGGCGTTTTGCCCTTAAATGAGATAAAAGACGGCGAAACACTGCTCTACAAGGTAGGCGATGAGCTAAAAGTCGCTGTCGTGGGCTACTCGCAAGGACGCCCTTTAATCTCTCACAAAAAGGCACTTCGCAAGGAAAAAATCAACGAATTTATCCAAAATTTCACCGATGCGGAGCTTGACAAGGTCTATGAAGTCAAAATCATCGGCAAAAACAAGGGCGGATATGTCTGTGTCGATGAGAGTGGGATTGAATTTTTCCTGCCAAAGTCTCAATACACCTTTAAAGAAAACAACGCCATAGGCAAAAAGCTCAGAGTTAAGGTGCTGAAAATCGACAAGGACGATTGTAGTATCGTTGTGTCGCGCCGAAAAGTGCTTGATGAAGAGCGCAAAAAGCAAAATGAGCTTGTCAGCGGCTTGACGGACAACAGCGAGATTTTAGACGGCGTCATCAAAAAGATAACAAGCTATGGAATGTTTGTCGATGTGGGCGGCATTGACGGGCTTGTGCATTATAGCGAACTCTCACATAGGGGGCATATCAACCCTAGCGCACTTTACAAAGAGGGCGATAAGGTGCAAGTTAAAGCACTGCGCTATGACAAAAAGAAAAAGCAACTATCCTTGTCGGTAAAAGCCACTCTGCCAGACCCTTGGGACGAGATAAAGGACAATTTAGAAGTAGGCGATACCATAAAAGTAACGGTTTCAAACCTTGAAAGCTACGGGGCTTTCGTGGATATAGGCAACGAAGTGGAGGGCTTTTTGCATATCAGCGAAATGTCGTGGGACAAGGGCTTGAAACACCCAAAAGACTGCATTCAAAAGGGGCAAGAGCTTGATGTGGAAGTCATAGAAATCAACCCGAGCGAAAAAAGGTTGCGCGTGAGCCTGCGAAACTTGCTTTTAAAGCCTTTTGATGAGTTTTTGCAAACGCACAGCATAGGCGATGTGATGAAAGGCAAAATCACTTCGCTTACGAATTTCGGGGCTTTTGTAAGGCTTGGAAATGTCGAGGGGCTTTTGCATAATGAGGATTGCTCGTGGAACAGGCAAGACAAATGCACGAATTTGTATAAAGTCGGCGATGAAGTGGAAGTAAAAATCGTGCGTATCGACAAAGAAAGGCAAAAAATTTCTTTAAGCACCAGAGAACTCGTGCCTAGCCCTATACAAGAGTATATGAAAGGGCATAAAATAGGCGACATAGTCAAGGGCAAAGTGAAAGACATAAAGGAATTTGGCGTTTTTGTCGAGCTTGGGGACAATGTCGATGCGCTTATACACAAAGAAGACATTTCGCAAAAGGACATTGAGAGCCTAAAAGTCGGCGATGAAATCGAAGCAAGCATACTTGTCATCGATGAGAAAAGGCATAGAATGCGTTTGAGCGTGAAAAATCTCAACCGCATAAAAGAAAGAGAAGTGCTTAATGAAATCAATAGCGATGAAAAGGTAACGCTAGGCGACATTATCAAAGAGCAGCTTTCGTAAAAAGCTAGGTTTGCTTTGTGAATTTAAGGCTTGAATTTGGCGGGAATTTACGCGATGAGCTAAGAAAGGATAGATGATGACTTTAACGCTGAAAAATCCTAGCGATGACTTTTTAAAGGCGTTTAAGAGTTTAGCAAAGCTCGCTAATGTTGATTTTACCATAAGTAAAGAAAGGGCAAGCAAGAGCAAAGAAGAGGAATTCCACACTCTTAAAGAGTTGGACGAAATGCCTTTTATGAAAAAGCTCAAAAAATGGGAGAAAAATAACCCACAAGAAGCCAAGCAAGCACGCCAAGAAGTGCTTGATGAGATGGGGCTAGCTTAATGCAAATAGTCCTTGCAAGGGTTGCTGTTAGAGAGTTGGAAAAAATCAGCAAGGGCAATGCTAAACAAGCTTTGATGATAAGGCAATTTTTGGGCGAGTTAGCCCTTGTGAAAAACCCTAAAAATTTGCCAAATGGCGAAAAAATGCAAGGTTATGATGATAACCGCTATCGCTGGCGTGTGGGGAGTTATAGAGTGATAGGACTTGTTAAGGATAAAGAACTTTTGATACAAATCATCAAAATAAGCTCTCGTGAGGGTGCTTACAAGGGCAAAAATAAATGATGAAAAATTTAGCAAATTTAAGCCTTTGGGCTTGAATTTGTGGTGTAAATTTAAATTTGTGGGCTAAATTTGCTGAATTTAAGCAAAATTTAGCTTAAAGGTTGCGGAAAAGGCTAGGCACAATGATGAAAAAATATCTTTTTTTTGCGAGCTTGGGCGTGCTGTTTTTGGGCTTTGCGCTTGGTGTGGTGTATGCCTTTCGTGCGAGCCAAAGCACTTTTGTGCCACGAGATGAAGCCCCGAGCGCGCAAATAAGCGATTTAAACGACTCACAAGAAGAAAAGCCCAAAAGCTGGCAAGAAATCTTTGCCTTTGATGAGCCAAAGGACTACTCGCCAGCGGCTGAACGCTTTTCGATGAGTTTTAGCGTGGATACAAGTATGCTGCGCGAAAAGAGTCGGTATTTTCAGCTCAGCATTGACAAAAACGATATGTATTCGCTTTTTTGTCTCAAACAAACGCTGAATTCTTTTAAGATAAGATACTCACTCACGCGCACGGACAGGGCTTTGGAGATATTTTTGGATACAAATGAAGAACAAGTTATGCAAGACATAGTAAAAAAACTAAAAAACTACGATATAAACGCGAAATTTACGGAGGTGTGGTTATGAAAAAGGCTAAAAAAGTCATCGTTTGTGATGCGATTTTAGATGAGGGCGTGAAGCTCTTGCGTGAGGCTGAGGATATAGAGTGTATCGAAGCCGCCAAAGTGCCAAAAGATGAGCTTTTGGGTATGCTTGGTGATGTCGATGTGGCGATTACTCGAAGTTCAACTGAGGTAAGCGAAGCCTTTTTGAATGCGGCGAAAAATCTCAAAGCCCTAATCCGCGCTGGCGTGGGCGTGGATAATGTCGATATAGCAGGCGCGTCAAAGCGCGGTATCATAGTGATGAATGTCCCCACAGCTAACACCATAGCCGCCGTGGAGCTTACTATGGCGCACCTTTTATGCTCGGCGCGTTCTTTTGTGAATTCGCACAACTACCTTAAACAAGAGCGCAAATGGGAGCGTGAGAAGTGGTATGGTGTGGAGCTGATGGGCAAGACGCTCGGTATCATCGGCTTTGGCAACATAGGCTCACGCGTGGGCGTGCGTGCAAAGGCATTTGGTATGAAGATACTTGCTTATGACCCTTATATTTCGCCGTCCAAGGTAACGGATTTAGATATGCAATACACCACAAATTTAGATGACATACTCACAAAGAGCGATTTCATCACTATCCACACACCAAAAACCAAAGAAACAAATGGTATGATAGGGCTTAATGAGCTTAAAAAGATGAAAGATAAGGTTCGTCTCATTAACTGCGCTCGTGGCGGGCTTTATACCGAAGAAGCCTTGTGCGAGGGGCTAAAAAGCGGTAAAATCGCTTGGCTTGGCATAGATGTTTTTGTTAAAGAACCAGCCACGGATAATCCGCTTTTGGATTTTGAAAATGTGTCCGTGAGTGCGCACCTTGGGGCAAACACGCTTGAAAGTCAGGCAAATATCGCCATTCAAGCGTGTGAGCAGGCTTTAAACGCCGCGCGTGGCATTTCTTACCCAAATGCGCTGAATTTGCCGATAAAAACGGAGGATTTACCGAATTTTGTCGCGCCTTATATCGAGCTAGTCTCCAAAATGGCGTTTTTGTGCGCTCAAATGCAAAAGGGCGCGATAAAAAGCATAAGGCTTGAAGCGGAGGGGCAAATCGGCGAGTATGCAAAGTCAATGCTTACCTTTGCCGCTGTGGGCGCGCTGCAAAGCATTTTGGGCGAGAGTATAAACTATGTCAATGCTGAATTTATGGCGCAAGAAAAGGGCATAGAGCTTGGCTTTGCCACCTTGCCAAATTCAGGCTACAACAACAAACTTTGCGTGAAAATCGTTACCGAAAATGCGAGCTTTTCAGTGGCGGGGACGATTTTTGAGGAAAATGACCAGCGCATAGTGGATTTAAACGGCTTTAAGACGGATTTTAAGCCCAAAGGCAAGATGATAATCTTTAAAAACAAAGACATACCGGGCGTTATCGCTAAAATCAGCGGAATTTTAGCGCATAATAAAATCAACATAGCCGATTTTAGACTAGGACGGGACGGCTCAGGCTACGCGCTAGCCGTGATTTTAGTCGATGAGTTTATCGGCAAAGCCGTGCTTGATGAGCTTAACGCTTATGAAGCCTGCATTTTTGCCCGCTACGCCGAACTTTGATGACATTAAAAGATGATAAAGCTTGTTTTAATCGAAGATGACAAGGACTTAAACGAGCTTTTGGCTTTGCGCTTTCGTGCTTTGGGGTATGAAATTTTTGCATTTTACGAGTGCGTGGGCGTTGAGCGAGTTTTGGACGAGCAAGACATTGATATATTGCTTGTAGATAGGAATTTACCCTTTGGCAAGGACGGCATAGACTTTGTTGCGCGCTTGCGAAAACAAGGATACAACGAGCCTGTTATCTTTCTCACGGCAAAAGCCTTGCAAACGGACATTTTGCAGGGCTTTGAAATGGGCTGCGATGATTATATCACCAAGCCTTTTGACTTTAACGAGCTTGTTTTGCGCATAAAAGCCCTTGTAAAACGCAGCAAAAAAGAGAGCGAAAAGCTTGCTTTTAAGGACTTTTTGCTGGATTTAGAAAACCGCTTGTGCTTTTTTAAAAAAGAGCAAATTCAGCTTTCAAGCCTTGAATTTGAGCTTTTAAAATGCTTTTTTGAAAACAAAAACGCCGTTTTAAGCCGTGAATTTTTAGCTGAATGCGTGTGGGACGATACCAGCACAAATGATAAAACCATAAACATAGCTCTAACAAGGCTTCGAGCTAAATTTCCTGCCCTAAAAGCTTACATACAAAGCGTTCGCGGCGTGGGTTATAAGCTATGCTAAAAACCAAACACGCCTTTGGACTGCTCTTTTTGGCACTTTTTGCGGTGTTTGGGGCGAGCGTGTATTTGCTTGTAAGCTCAAATATCAACACTTTGCTTTTCAAACAATACGAGCAAAAGCTCAAAACACTTGATGATACTCTGCGTTTTTCGCTTTTAAACGAGCTAAATTCAAGCACTATTAAGGATTTTGCGGCGCAAACTAGGGCGGATTTTATCATCGTGCATAAAGACAAGGCTGAATTTAGCAGCGAATTCGCAAAGGGCAGGGCGTTTAGCTCCCTAAAAAACACGGACGAGCTTTTCAACCAAATGTCAAATTCAGCCCTTTTTAATAACACTATCCACAACGCCACGCTTTCGGGCAGAAAGGCTCTTTACAAGGTCTATGAGTCGGGGGTTTATCGCTATGTTATCATCGTGTATCCGCGTATTTTGGAGCTTGACGGGTATTGGGGTAAGGTGTTTGCTATCTTTGCGGGCTGTGTGCTGCTCTTTTTCGTGCTGCTGCAAGTCTTTGCGAGCAAACTAGGCGCGAGTTTTGCTAAAATCTTGCTGTTTTTAGACAAAATCAACACAAAAGAGTGTATAAAGCTCAACTCATCGCTCTTTAAGGAACTTTCGCTTTTGAATTCAAAGCTCTATGCAAGCAAAAATGAGCTTTTGAAAAGGCAAAAGCAAAACAAAAAGCAAAGCGACAAAATCGCGCTCAAAAATGCCCAGCTTTCAAGCGTGATTTCAGCTATATCTCACGAGCTTAAAAACCCTTTAAGTGTCATAGAACTAGGCGTTTCAAGCCTAAAAGAGCAGGGCATTGACGACAAAACAAAGCTTTTAATGCTTACTAAAATCCAAAACCAAAGCCAAAAGCTCGACAAACTCGCCGACAAACTCAATCTTGTCTTTAATCTCAGCGAGCAAGGCGTGCAAAAAAGCGAGTTTGAGCTGCTTGCCTTGTGCGAAAAAGTGTGTCAAAACCTTGCCAGCCAGCGCATTAAGCTACAAGGAAAGCCTTGCAAGGTGCTTGCTGACGAGCTTTTAATCGAGCAAGTGCTGATAAATTTACTCACAAACGCCCTAAAATACAGCCAAAAAGACATTACACTTCGCTTAAAAGTGCTGAAAAATGGCGTTTTGGTAAGCGTTAAAGACAGCGGTATCGGCATAGAGCAAGACAAACTCAAACTCATCACTAAAAAATTCTACAAAATCAACCCAAAAAGCGAAAATTCCTTTGGCATAGGGCTGTTTTTAGTCAAAAAAATCCTTGCCTTGCACGGGACAACCTTGCAAATACAAAGCACCTTTGGCAAGGGCAGCCAGATGAGCTTTGTTTTGCAAAACTTAACTTAGTCGTGCTGAAAAGCGTTGTTTGCGCAAAACACGGAGAATTGATTACTAAAAATAGAGTATTGAAAAACGGAGTATTGAGACGAAATTTGCGTGGATTTTTTTGCTGCGGCTTACGCCTTGCAACCCACTGGGTCGCCTTTTTGCAAAGGCTCAAAAATGATAGCAGTGGTGTAGATTTTTTGCTCGTTTCACTCACTCAAAATAACAAATTCCTTGTTATGCTGATTTTTTTATTATAGTGATGAATCTTGTCATACTGAGCGCAGCGAAGTATCCATAAAATTAAAGTGTATCTTAAAATTCTATGGATTTTTCGCTACGCTCAAAATGACAAAATTCTTATGACAAATGCTTTGATATTTTTGCTGTGGCTATGCCTTGCAACTCGCTTGTTTGCTTTGTACAAACACCTTGCAAAGTGTGAAAATTTAGCTTAAAAAAGCATATCTTGCAAGGTATTTTTGTCTAAAATTTGAATTTTGCCCTTTTGCGTGCCGATGAGAGCGGCGTTTTTCAGCTCTTTTATCACTCGAGACAAGGATTCTGCACGCGTGTTTAGCTCTGTGGCGATTTGGCGTTGAGAAATGCGGGGTAGGGTAAGTTCGTTGTCAAGCACATAACGGACAAATCGCTCTTTAAGAGAGACGCACGCTTGCGAAAGCTCTTTTTCAAGGATTTTTATCTTTTCAAAAAGCGAGCTTATCATCATCAGCGAAAATTCGACATTTTGCTCGCAAAGTGCTTTAAAAGCATTGAATTCAAGCTCCAAAAGCTCGCAATTACTCTCACAAACGGCACTTGCAGGGTAAAAGCCTTGTTTAAATGCGGGCATTTCGGCGATGAAATTTATCGGCTCAAACAAATGCAAGGTGATTTCTTTGTTTGACGGGCTTTTATACACGCGAACGCAGCCAGACAAGAGCAAGAAAAAGCTTTTCGCCCGCTCACCCTCGTAAAATACGATATTTCCTTTTTTAAAAAGCCTTTTTGTGCCGATTTTTTCAAGCTCTTTGACAAACTCACGCATAACTTAACCTCAATCAATAAATTTTATGCAAAATTTGCCTACCATTTTAGATATTTTTTCTAAACGAAGGACAAGCGATGAGACACGACACTATCAACAAAGCCGCCATAGACGAGCTTATGGAGATATTTTACGAGCAAATTCGCCATCACAAAGAGCTTGGGGCGATTTTTAACGCTAAAATCAGCACGAGCGATGAAAAATGGGCGATTCACAAGGCAAAAATCAGCAATTTTTGGCAAGGAATGCTACTTGGCGAGGGCGATTACAGCGGACAGCCGATGAAAGCGCATTTAGAGCTACCATCGTTTCCGCAAAAACTCTTTGACGAGTGGCTTAAACTCTTTGAGATGAGCCTTGATAGAATTTTTACCGAAAAAAACAAAGCCATAATCCTACAAAAAGCCCAAATGATAGCGCAAAATTTCCAAAGAGTGCTTTACGCTGGGCGTTGAAAGTTAAAGAGATTGATAAGCAAGTTTTGGTTGTGATTTGCATTTTTTTGCTATACTTTTGAAAAATTTAAATTTTAACAAAGCGTTTCAAAGGATAAAAATTTTGCAAACTAAACCAAAATTCAGCGCATTGAAGAGGCGATAATGTTTTATCACTTGATAAACAACGCTTCAAATGCTTGGTATGACTCCAAAGCCTGCACTATCAACGAGCTTATCGGCTATATGCGAGCGCAAAATGCGTTAAGAGATGCGCAAATTGACGCGATAAAGACTTATTTATATCTTAAAATCGCTTGCGACAACAAGCCTTTGCCGCAACTTTTCTATGAGGGTGCATTCAACACCCTTGACACTGATGCGCTCAACAACGAGTTGATTTCACAGCCTTTGCGTGATTTTCTCACACACAACAAAGCCGCCTTAGCCCTTTATGAATACGCCAAGCAAAATGCTGACAAATCCTTGCTTGAACTTATCTACAAAGATTATGAAAGGCTTGATTATCAAGGCATTTTTGCTAAAATGTTTTATGATATTAGCTATACGGACTATCTTTTTTCTTTGCCTATGGGGGCGGGCAAGACTTATTTGATGGCGGCGTTTATTTATTTGGACTTGTATTTTGCGATGAATGAGCCGAGCAACAAGGCTTTTGCGCACAATTTTCTCATTTTAGCTCCATCAGGCTTAAAAAGCTCCATTTTGCCAAGCCTTAGAAATATCGAGCATTTTAATCCATCGTGGATTTTGCCAGAACCAAGTGCGAGTGAGATTAAATCGCTCATTAAATTTGAGATTTTAAACGAAAACAAATCAGACAAGAAAAGTAATAAAACCAAAAATCCAAATGTCGCTAAAATAGCGCGTTATCAGCCTTTTAGCTCTATGTTTGGGGTTGTTTTGCTGACAAATGCTGAAAAAGTTATTTTAGATAGGATAGACAAAGAACCGACCTTGTTTCGTAACACAAGCCAAAACGACAAGCAAGCGTGGCAAGTTGCAAATGAATTGCGTGAGTTTATCGGCAAAATTCCAAATTTAAGCATTTTCATTGATGAAGTGCATCACGCCGCTAGCGACAACGACAGCGAAGTAAAGCTACGAAAAGTAGTAAGCAAGTGGAGTCAAAGCAAATCCATCACTATGGTAGCGGGCTTTTCAGGCACGCCTTATCTTAAAAGCAAAGTAAAAATCGCTATCAGCCCAAATCTTACATTAGAACACAAGCAAATCGCTAACACCGTGCATTATTACCCGCTACTGCAAGGCATAGGAAATTTCTTAAAAACGCCCATAGTCCAAATTTCAAGCAGCACCAACCGCCTTGACATTGTAGAATCAGGCTTGCGTGAATTTTTAGAGCATTCAAGCACTTATGCAAATGCCTTGCATTCTAAAATCGCCATTTATTGCGGTAGCATAGAAAATTTAGAAGAGCAAATTTACCCAAAAGTGTGTGAAATTTTAAGCGAATTTCAGCTCAATCAAACCGCCGTGCTGAAATTTCACAAAGGCAACAAAGCTTACCCCGAGCCAAAAGACGCCCAAAGTGCCTTTGATACGCTTGATTATGATAGCACTATAAAAGTCATTTTGCTTGTGCAAATCGGCAAAGAGGGTTGGGATTGTAAGTCTTTAAGCGCGGTTATCCTTTCACAAGAGGGCGATTGCCCTACAAATATGGTGCTGCAAACAAGTTGTCGTTGTTTGCGTCAAGTAGAAAAAGGCAAGGACGAAAAAGCACTTATTTACCTTAACAAATCAAACGCAGACAAGCTCTCCGCCCAGCTCAAAGCCGAGCAGCACATTAGTCTTGCGGATTTTCAAAACGGCGCACAAAAAGAACAAATCGCTATTTATCGCTATGACAGGACGGACAAGCTTAAACTTCCGCCCATTGACTTTTATCAAATTCAGCTAAATTATGACAGAACCATTATCCAAAAAGCAAATCCAAAAGAAAAACTTGCAAATTTACAACCCACAAAGCAAATTTCAACGCTTATTACGCAAAAAGACTTTGATGATAACACTCTCAACACCTTTGTCCAAAATCAAAGCCAAAAAGAACTCCACGCGAATTTTTACGCGTGGCTTTATGGCATAGTCAAAGAAAGTTTTATGAGTTTGAATTTGCAGGATTTAAAGGCACATTTTTCAGCCTTGCAAAGGATTTTCAAAGAAATCACGCACGAAAAAAACGGCGAACTTTATTTTAACAACGATTACGATAAACGCGCCACAGAGTCAAGCATTCGCAAGGCATTTAGCCCCAAACGAGACTTTATTACGACCAAAGAAATTCTACCCCAAAGTGCCACACTTTTGCTTGCTGAAAAGCTGCTTTCGCCTTTGATGATAGATACACAAAAGCAAGATAGCTTTTTGCCCGACCAAACAAATGTCGCTCAAATCATAGATATAGATAAAGGCGCAGCGTATCAGCCACTCAGTCAAAATGACAAAGAAACGCTCATCAAACTTTTAGGATTAGAACAAGCCCAAAAATCTATCGCAGAAAAAGAAAGACGACTCAACAGCCCATACATTATCCACAAAGACGAGAGTTTTCATTATCTGCCTTATCGCACAGACAGCAAATTTGAACGAGACATTTTCACGCAAATTTTGCTTTTGCAGGATTTTAAGGATTTAAATTTAGAGATTTTTTATAATGGCGACTCGCACCTTACAGCCTTTCGCATACAAACTTACAAAAACAACGCCAAGCTTGGACTTTACACGCCTGATTTTCTCATACTCAAACGCGAAAAAGGCATTATCTTAAAAGTGCTGATTTTAGAGACAAAAGGCGAGGCTTACGCTCTAAATTTTAAGGACAAAAAAGACTTTATGAGCGAATTTATCGCACTTAACAACGAAAAATACGGCTATAAAAAATTTGACTTTTTATACCTTGATGATTCATCAAATTTAACACAGCAAATTTTACAAATCGAACACGCGTTAAAAACTTTTTTTAAGGACAAACAATGAGACAAAAATTCCTTCCATTTTTTCCAGACACCATTAAAGGACAAGCGATTTTAGACAACTTCACTCGCACTTTAAGATACAGCGGCAACGACAAGGTTAAAGAACGCATTTTGCGCGGTATGCCCTTGTATGAAAGCAAATGTGTAGAAAAGATTCGCCCCACGCAAGCAAGCGAAAATTTACTTTCAAACATAAATTTACAAGAGAAAACAAGCGAAAATTTACTCATTCGTGGCGAGTGTATTTCAGCTTGTGCTTATCTTAAAGAAAAGGGCATAAAAGTGGATTTAGTTTATATCGACCCGCCTTTTGCAAGCGGAGCGGATTATGCGAAAAAAGTGTATATAAGGCAAAATCCTAAAATAGCGCAAGCCATAGAGCAAGCGCAAATTGAAATGGGCGAAGATTTTCAAAGTTTTGAGGAAAAAATGTATGGCGATATTTGGAATAAAGAAGATTATTTAAATTGGATGTATGAAAATTTAATGGCGATAAAATCCATAATGAGCGAAAATGCGAGCATTTATGTGCATTTGGATTGGCATATCGGGCATTATGTAAAAATTTTAATGGACGAGGTTTTTGGGGAGGAAAACTTTCAAAATCAGCTTATTTGGAAGTATTTTGGACCGACTAGCACAAAAAGAAATTATCCTAAAAAGCACGATATGATTTATTTTTACACGAAAAATGAGGATTATTGTTTTAATTTTGAGGCTTGTTTAGTCGAGTATGATGAAAAGGCTATTAAGAGATACGACAAAACAGACGAAGATGGCAGAAAATACAAACTTTACTATGATAAAGACGGAACAGAGCGCAAAGCCTATATGAATGGTGGCACACCTACTGATATTTTTGATTTTTCAGGGGTTCAAAATCCTGAATACGCCACACAAAAGCCCGAAGCATTATTAGAAAGAATCATAAAAGCAAGTAGTGATGAAAATATGCTTGTTGCTGATTTCTTTGGAGGAAGCGGAGTGGCTGCGGCGGTGGCTCATAAACTTGGTAGAAAATTTATACATTGTGATATAGGCATAAACTCTATACAAACTACAAGAGATAGGCTTAAAGCCTTAAATTCAAGTTTTGATATATTAGAAATAAAAGACGGCATAGAGCTTTTTCGCAATCCCGCTCAAACAATGGACAAAATAAAAACGCTCATAAATGGGCTTGTTAAGGCAGATGAACTTGACAAAGAGTGGTGGATAGGCAAAATCATTCACAGCAAAGATGGTGATATACCTGTTTTTGTGCCAAATTTGCTTGATAGTAGTCAAAAGCTACTTGACACAGCCTTTATGCAAGAGCTTTTAACTAGGGCTATAAGTGCGCTAGATATAGAGATAAAGCGCGTTGTGGTGTATTATATCGATATAGAGGACGAAAAGGCTGTGAAAAAATGTATCGATGACTTTGCGCACACAAGGGCAAAGGTGGAGTTGCGCCCTTTAAACGAACTGCTCGATGAGGTGATAATCAGTGATGAGTTAGAATTTAACCTTGATGAAAAAAGCGGTGTGTATGAGGTAGAAATCACGCATTTTTTAAGCGATAGAATAAATTCTAAAATCAACGCTTACAACGAAAAACGCATCGCACAAAGCATAAAAACTAGCAAGACATACAAGCCCATCGTGCTTAGTGAAAACGGGCTTGAATTGATAGAATTTCTCTCGCTTGATTGCACCAACAAACAAGGCGTGTGGTGCAGCGATAGTGAAATAAAAATCGACAAAACTTCTTTCGTCATCAAAAATGGAGTAAAAACAAAGGAATTTTGGAACGGCAAAATTTCGTGCGCTAAAAAGCCTTTGCGCTTAAAGGTGCGAAATATCTGCGGCGATGAGAGCGTGGTGGAGTTTTGAAACTAGATATTTAAATTTAACCTATCAACAAATTCAACCTTTTTTATAGCTAGATTGATGAGTTTGTTTAAAAAACAATCTCTTAAATCGGCGTAGTTTGGATTGCTGTATTCTAAAAAGTTATTTAATAATTCTGCATAATATCCTTTTGCTTTCTCTTCTTTGGTTTGCATTTCTAAATCCATTTCATCATTTTCGCACGAGTCAATTAAAGTATATTCCATTTCATCATCGCTTTTACCAGTCGCCATAACAATGCCTTTGATAATGACTTGTTCTATATACTCAAAATCTCTCCATCTATCCACATAAATAGACGCAAACAAATCATTTTTGTTTGTCAATTTTGCGATAAGCTTTTGTGTGTCAGCTTGTCCCTTAATAAGTAAATTATACTCTTTTGGCAATTTCATTTTTACTATCAACAAAAAGGCGATAACTTCGACAAATATATTATCAATCATTTGTGTGGTGGCAAAAATAAGTTTCATTTTGGTAAAAATTTGTTCTATTTCTCGCAAACTCAAATCAAGCGAGCAAGCCAAAAATTTTATTAAAAATAATTTATAATCATCTTTGTCCCTTAATCCGCTATCTTGCAACACTTTATCTAATAAAAATTCATTATATAAATACTCACAAAATGAAAATATATCAATGTTTGTTAGCTCAAATTCCAAATCAACAAAACGCCTAAGATAATTATCTGTATCTATGGCGCCGTATTGTGATTTGATAGACTCGGCAAGCTGGTTTTTGTCGATACTTAACACAAAAATCAACTTTTCCACACCAAAAATGTGTTTTATCCTTTCTAAAAGCTCGATAGCATACAAAGGACGACACCTATCAAGCTCATCGACAAAAATAACAAAAGGCTTTGAGTCATCTATAATTTCAATGAGCTGTTTTAAAGACTCTTTAAATTTAACCATAAGCTCTTTATTTGCCGAGTGCTGCTCTATAAGCTCTTTTGTGCTTGACTCTATCAATGTGCCGATAGCCCTTTCAAAGCCTTCGTCAAAATTTAATGCGCCTGCTGTCATTCCGCTTAAAAAAGCTGGTAATGCTCTTTTAAGAATTTTTGCGCTACAATCCTTAATTTCGCTAAATTTTGTTTCAAATGTTTGCTTTTTTGTTTCATTTGAATTTTCGTTGATATATCGCCGAATTTCGCCTAAGATGGCTATTAGAGGTTCTTTTGAAAAGTCATCTTCCCACGCACTAAAATAAATGCTTTTAATGTCTTTTTCTTTTTGTAAATAAGCCTGCCACATTTTTACAAAGGTCGTTTTTCCGCAACCCCAACTGCCATTTATGCTTAAAGTCAGTGGTTCGTGTAAATTCTCAATCAAAGCAGATAAGTCCTCAATATAAGCTTGCCTACGCATTTTATCGTTTTTAAAAATGTCATCGTTGGGTATGTCTATCATTTTGTGTTTGCTTATGTATTGTTTAGCTGAATTTTTCATTGTTTTAGCCCTTTGGTTTGTTTTGATTGAGACTATTATAACATACAACATTATAAATTTATGACAAAGTTGATTTTCGCAAGATTTATTAAAAAAATTTCGCTATAATTAAGCTTTTGTAAGTGGAGAGAAAATGACTTGTTTATATCCTGGGACCTTTGACCCTATCACTAATGGGCATTTAGATGTTATCAAGCGGGCGTTGCGGCTCTTTGACAGAGTGGTGGTGGCTATCGCTAAAAACGAGCAAAAACGCCCATATTTTGACATAGCAAAGCGCAAAGAGCTAGCAAGTATCGCTACAAAGGCACTTTCAGGCGTAGAAGTCATCACTTTTGACACTTTGCTGGTGGATTTGGCAAGAGAGCTTAACATAAACACCGTGATTCGTGGGCTTCGTGCGGTAAGTGATTTTGAGTATGAGCTGCAACTTAACTACGCAAATAATGCGCTGTGGAAAGAGTTTGAGACGATTTTTTTAATGCCAAGCCTTGAAAATGCTTTCATTTCAAGCTCCATAGTGCGCTCAGTGAGCGAACACAACGGCGATGTGAGCAATCTCGTGCCAAAGGAAATTATCCCCTTTATGAAAGATAAAAAATGTATGTAGTCTTTGAGGGCATTGACGGAGTAGGCAAAAGCACGCAAATAGAGCTTTTAAAGCGTGAATTTAATGACGCTGTGTTTAGCTTTGAGCCGGGAGCGACAAAGCTAGGCGTATATTTGCGCGAACTTTTGCTTGAAAAAAGCGAAAAATTCAGCAAAAGAGCTGAAATTTTACTTTTTTTAGCCGACAGAGCCGAGCATTTTGAGCAAGTTTTGCGTGAAAATGCCAATAAACTCATCATTTGCGATAGAAGTTTTATTTCAGGCATAGCTTACGCGAACAATGCTTTTGATTTTGAAACACTTTTTGCTTTAAATGCCTTTGCTTTGGGCGAATTTTTTCCGCAAAAATGCGTTTTTTTAAGGGCTGATGAAGAGTTGATTCAAGAAAGGTTTGAAAAAAAGGGGCTTGACAAGATAGAAAAACGCGGGGCGGATTATTTTATGAGCGTGCAAAATGAGCTTGAAAAATGCCTAGAAATGCTTGAAAAAAAGATAAATTTAAGGGTGTTAAGGCTTAATGCGCGTGAAAATATCGAGCTTTTGCACCAAAAAATAAAGGAATTCATCGATGATTAGTGCTTTAAAGGGTATGAAAGATTTATTAAGCATTGAAGCAAGGCTTTATGAGCGCGTTATAAAGGCGTGTGAAAGCGTGGCGCGAAACTATGGCTTTGAATTCATAGCCACGCCACACCTTGAATTAAGCACACTTTTCAAGCGAAGCGTGGGCGAAAGTAGCGATATAGTCGGCAAAGAAATGTATGAGTTTATCGACAAGGGCGAAAACTCCGTGTGTTTGCGCCCTGAGGGAACGGCTGGTATCGTGCGCGCCTATATCGAGCATAAATTTGACAAAACGCAAAGCGTAAAACGCTGGTTTTATCACGGCTCAATGTTTCGTTATGAGCGCCCGCAAAAAGGGCGTTTGCGTGAGTTTCATCAATTTGGCGTTGAAAGTTTTGGCGTAAAAAGCGTGTTTGAGGACGCAACGCTGATTTTAATGCTCGCTCAAATCCTTGCAAAACTCGACATAAAGGCAAAATTAAAGCTCAACTCACTTGGCTGTGAAAAATGTCTGCCCGAATTTCGCGCGAAATTCCTTGAATTTGTAAGCGCAAAAAGCGATTTTTGCGAGGATTGCAAAAGGCGAAAAGAGCTTAACCCCATAAGAATGCTTGATTGTAAAAACGAGCATTGTCAAGGCTTGCTTGTAGGCGCACCTGCCTTGAAAGAATGCTTGTGCGCTGAGTGTCAAAGCGATTTTGAGAGCTTGCAAGGACTTTTAAGCGCAAATGGCGTGGAATTTGAGCTTGATGACAAGCTGGTGCGGGGCTTGGATTATTATTCTAAAACTGCCTTTGAATTTGAAAGCGATGAAATCGGCGCAAAAGCCGCTGTGGCTGGTGGTGGGCGATATGACAAGCTCATTTCTTATCTTGGCGGTAAAGAGGGCTTTGGCGTGGGCTTTGCCATAGGCGTAGAGCGGCTGATGGCGATTTTAGCGCAAAAAGAGCAAATTCAAAAGCGAAGTGGCGTTTATCTTTGCGCGCTTGATAGTGCTTTCATTACAAGGCTTTTCACCCTTGCAAACAGCTTACGACAAAGGCACAAGGTGCATTTAAGTTTCGAGGCAAAAAAGCTTGCAAAGCACCTGAATTTAGCTGATTTAAGCGGGGCAAAAATCTTTCTTTGTATGGGCGAAAACGAGGCAAAGGAAAACAAACTTTTTTACAAGGATTTGGAGAGCAAAGAAGAAAGGCAAATTGAGATAAAAGATTTGGAGAACGAGCTATGAAAGACTATGGTATCGACATTTGGGGCAGTGATAATTTCATCATCAAAAACGGCAAAATTTGCATAAATTTTGGCAAAAATCCCCCTCTCATTGACATAGTAAAATCCTTACGAGATGATGGCTACAAGGGTCCTTTGTTGCTGCGTTTTCCGCATCTCATACAAAAGCAAATTCAGCGCATTTACACGAAATTTGAGCGCGCGAAAAAAGAATTTGATTATAAAGGCTCTTTTAACGCCGTTTATCCGCTCAAAGTCAATCAATACCCCGGCTTTGTCAAAAATTTAGTGAATTTTGGCAAGGATTACAACTACGGGCTTGAAGCAGGCTCAAAGGCTGAGCTACTGCTTGCTATGGCTTATAACAACGACAACGCACCCATAACAGTCAATGGCTTTAAGGACAGAGAACTCATAAATATGGGCTTTATCGCAAAAGAAATGGGACACAACATAACGCTTACCATTGAGGGCTTAAACGAGCTTGAAAGCATTATAGAAACGGCAAAAACGCGCTTTAAACCAAAGCCAAACATAGGACTACGCGTCAGGCTTCACTCATCAGGCGTTGGCATTTGGGCAAAAAGCGGGGGCATAAATTCAAAATTTGGGCTTACTTCAACCGAACTCATTGAAGCCGTGCATTTGCTTAAAAAGAACGATTTGCTGACTAATTTTACGATGATACACTTTCATCTTGGTTCGCAAATCACTGAAATTCATCCACTTAAAAAGGCTTTGACTGAGGCTGGCAACATTTACACCGAGCTTCGCAAAATGGGCGCAAAAAATCTAAAAGCCATAAATTTAGGCGGAGGCTTAGCGGTAGAATACTCACAATTTAAAGACGAGCAAAGCCGCAACTACACTTTGAGCGAGTATGCAAACGATATGGTTTTCTTGCTTAAAAGCATAGCCGAGCAAAAAAAGGACATAGAACCAGACATTTTCATCGAAAGTGGGCGTTTTGTCGCGGCTCATCACGCCGTGCTTGTCGCGCCTGTTTTGGAGCTTTTTTCGCACGAATACACAGAAAGCAAGCTAGCCCTTAAAGACAAGGGTAACCCAAAGCTCATCGATGAGCTTTATGACTTGTTTAAGAGCATAAAAAGCTCAAACGCGCTTGAATATATGCACGATGGTATCGACCATTTGCAAAGCATTTTGACACTTTTTGATTTGGGTTATGTGGATTTGCAAGACCGCTCAAATGCTGAAATTTTAGTGCATTTGCTCATCAAAAAAGCGACAAAGCTACTTGGGGACACGCAAAATTCAGCGGATTTTTTAGCCTTGCAGGACGAAGTGCAAGAACGCTACCTTGTGAATTTCTCACTCTTTCAGTCAATGCCAGACTTTTGGGGCTTACAGCAAGGCTTTCCTATAATGCCCCTTACTCATTTAGACAAAAAGCCCACAAGAAGCGCGAGTATTTGGGACATAACCTGCGACAGCGATGGTGAAATAAGCTACTCAAAAAACAACCCTTTGACACTGCACGACATTGACTTGGACGAGGAAAACTATTTTTTAGGCTTTTTCTTGGTAGGTGCTTATCAAGAAGTGCTTGGAATGAAACACAATCTTTTTATGCACCCAACAGAAGCTAGCGTTTATATCGATGAAAAGGGCTATGAGATAAAAGACATTATAGAATCACAAAGCATTTTAGACACTTTGGACGATTTGGACTATGATGTGCGTGAGATTATGGACATACTCAACGAAAAAATCGCAAATTCAAAGCTCATCAACGAAAAGCAAAAAAAGCAAATTTTAGGCGAACTTTATCTTTTCTTAAACGACAATGGCTATCTTAAAAGTGTGGATGTGTGATGAGTTTTTGGAGCATTATAAAAGAGGACTTTGCGCAGCCTAAGTTGCAAGACCCAGCGTATCGCTCGGCTTTGGAGCTGTTTTTTAACTATCCGGGCGTTTGGGCTGTGGTGAATTACCGCTTTGCGCACTTTTTGCACGAACGCAAATGCAAAAGGCTTTCTCGTATCATCAGCGGGCTTTCGCAGTTTTTCACGGGGGTTGATTTGCACCCTGGCGCAAAGCTTGGCAGGCGCATTTTCATCGACCACGCAAATGGCGTTGTCATCGGACAAACGGCGGTTATAGAGGACGATGTGCTGATTTATCAAGGCGCGACTTTGGGCGCGACAAGCCTGCAAAAGGGCATCAAACGGCATCCTACCATCAAAAAAGGCGTGATTATCGGCTCTGGGGCAAAGGTGCTAGGCGACATAACCATAGGCGAAAACGCTAAAATCGGCTCAAACGCTGTTGTAGTAAAAAGCGTGCCTGCAAACTCCACAGCAGTGGGCATTCCCGCGCGTATCATCAAAAGCTGCGAGCCAAAGAATTTAAGAGACATTGACAAATACTGCGAGGAAAAATGCGCCGAACTTGAAAAGGCTTTCAAAGCCGAGCAGCTTGACAAGCTCAAAAAACTTGAAAAGAAAATCAAAAAGCTCGAAAAAGCCCTAAATTCAAGCAAATAAAAAAAATCTTAAATTTTCTTTAAGTTTATAAATTTTGCAAGGAAATTTAAATTTATGTTTTTTGCAACTTTTGCAGGCTTGTTTTTATGCGCAAATGAGGCAAAAATTCAAAAAATTTGTAAATTTTGGGTTTGAATTTAGCTTTTGAGAACACTTTTTGCTTGTAAAATTCAAATTTTACAAAAAGGGGAGATAAAAGCAAGCGCAAGAAGTGCTGGTTTTGTCGTTTTGGGTTTTCTCTTTGCTGTCATTCTGAGGGAGCGAAGCGACCGAAGAATCTTTGTCATTATTTTTGGATACTTCGCTGCGATCAGTAAGACAATGTAAAATAAATATTCTATTACACTCAATATGATAAGACAAATCAGTAGGCAAAATTTAGGGGGTTTTGTTTTGTGCTTTGTTTTTGTGGTAAAGTTTGCTTTGAATTTATAGTTTGCCACGCACGCAAGGTTTGCCTTTGATGGACGATTTTTCACACCTTGCTTTAAAATTTACGCAAATTTTGCCTTTTTAATTAAATTTTTAAGAATTTTTAGCTTAAATTTAGATTTGAGTTTGTCCGCCGAGTAGGGTGGTGTAAAAAAGCCTTGCAAAAGTAGGCTGAAACAGCTAAAAAGGCTAAAAAATCCAAAAAGCTAAAAAATGTTCAAAACTAAAAATAAGGCTAAAAAGGTTAAGAAAAAAGCTAGAAAAAAGTTAAAAAACTAAAAATTAAGGTTAAACACAAAAACTAAAAAAGGCATAAAAAACTAAAATAAGGCATTAAGAAAAAACTAAAAAAGCTAAAAACACTAAAAAGGGCTAAATTTGAATTCAAAATTTTCTAAAATCGGTTTCGTGCTGGCTGTGGCTGGGTCGGCTGTGGGGCTTGGTAATGCGTGGAAATTTCCCACGCTTGTGGGACAAAATGGCGGTTCGGCTTTTGTGCTGATTTATTTGCTGCTGACTTTGGGCGTGGGCTTTGTCATCTTTTTGGCTGAGCTTTCTATCGGCAAGCTGAGCGAAAAAGACCCTGTCAATGCCTACAAAAGCCTTGCGCCTACGCACAAACGCGCTTGGAGCTTGGCTGGCTGGGCGATGATAGGCGCGATTATCATTGTGAGCTTTTACAGCGTGGTTATCGGCTGGATAGTGCGCTATTTTGTCGTCTCTTTTGGCGAGCTGCCCGCCGACATAGCCCAAAGCAAGCAGGCTTTCGAGCATTTGCTTACGCAAGAAGTCCTTGTGCAAATGCTTTGCTTCGCCTTTGTCTTTTTGTTTGTCTTTTGGGTAGTGAGTAAGGGCATAAAAAGCGGCATAGAACGCCTAAATGTCTATATGATGCCCACGCTTTTTGTGCTGCTGTGCCTTATGTTAGGCTATGCGGCGTTTATGGACGGCTTTTTTGACGCTGTGCGCTTTTTGTTTGTGCCAAATTTCAGCGCACTTAGCCTTGACTCCATACTTTCCGCACTTGGACTTGCGTTTTTTAGCCTGTCTTTGGGCGTTGGGACGATTATCACTTACTCAGCAAGCCTGCCTGAGCGCACAAATTTCATCGCTAGCACGATTTATATCATCATCATAAACATACTCATCGGGCTGATGATGGGGCTTATCGTTTTTACCTTTATCTTTGAATTTGGCGCAGACCCGACACAGCAAGGACCGGGGCTGATTTTTGTATCTTTGATGACTTTGTTTGCAAAGCTTGGCGTTGTCGGCAATGTCCTTGCCGCCGTGTTTTTCTTGTCGCTTTTTTTCGCGGGCATTACGAGCGCGGTGTCGATGATAGAGCCTTTTACATTTTATCTTATCAACACCTTTGAATTTAGCCGCCGCAAAGCCCTTTTTTACATAGGTTTGGTGGTTTTTGCGCTCGGCACTTTGTGCGTGCTTTCTTTCATCAGCGCGACTAGCGGGGCTTTGACACTCTTTGGCAAGAGCTTTTTTGACTGCCTTGATTATCTTTCATCAAATATCATAATGCCTATCAGTGGCATTTGCGCGGCGATTTTCGTGGGCTTTGTGCTGAAAAAACAGGCTTTGCAAATCCTTTTTGCGCCTTATATGAGCGGAATTTGGTTTGAAATTTGGTATTTTTTCTTGCGTTTCATCGCTCCCTTTGCCATCGTTTTAGTGGCTTTAAATCAGCTTTTTCCGCAAATTTTGGCTAGATTTTTGGCTATTTTTGGAGTGTGAGTTTTGCATTTAAAATTTAGCTTTTTGCGTGAATTTTTGTCTCAAAATGGCTTAAAATTCAGCTTTTTGGTAGGATTTTAAAGAAAGTAGGGCGGTAAAATGGCATTTGGGCTAAATTTAAGGGCGATAAACGGCGTTTGTAACGCACAAAGCCACAGACACGCAAAAAACGCACAAGGCACGCAAAACGCAAAACGCTTTTAAAAATGAAAAGGAAAAAGATGGCATTAAGCACACAAGGCACGCAAAGCGTTAAACGCATAAAAAACACGCAAAGCGCAAAACACACATAAAGCGAGCAAAGATGAGAGTACATTTTTCTAAAATCGGTTTTATCCTAGCCGTGGCGGGCGGGGCTGTGGGGCTTGGCAATGCGTGGAAATTCCCCACGCTCACGGCGCAAAATGGCGGTTTTGCCTTTGTGTTGCTCTATCTTGCCTTTACGCTTACTATCGGGCTGAGCGTGTTTTTCGCTGAAATCGCGCTTGGGCGTTTGAGCCGTGCGGATTTGGCGAGTGCTTATGAGAATTTAGCCCTTTCGCACAAAAAGCAGTGGAAAAACGCTGGTGTTTTTATGCTTGGCGGGGTTTTTGTGCTGTCATTTTACCTGATGATAATGGGTTGGGTGCTTAAATATATGGTGTTTAGCCTATTTGCCTTGCCCCAAAGCGTGCAAAGTGCTGGTGAGAGCTTTACCGCGCTTGTGAGCGATGAATTTGCGCTTTCGCTTGGCTTTTATTTGGCGAGCTTTTTTCTCACGCTTTTTGTCGTTTCAAAGGGGCTTATCAAGGGCATTGAACGGCTCAATCTCATCATAATGCCGACACTTTTTATAATGCTCGTGCTGTTGCTTGGCTTTTGTATGAGCTTTGAAAAGGGCTTTTCATCGGCATTTGTTTATCTTTTTGAGCCGAATTTCGCTAAATTTACGCTCAAATCCGTGCTTGAAGCGCTCGGACTTTCGCTTTTTACGCTTTGTCTTGGGGTTGGCTGTATCGTAACCTACGCCGCATCGCTAAATTCACGCACAAATTTCGTCCAAAGCACCCTTTTTATCGTGCTTATCAACATAGTGATTTCGCTGATGATGTCCTTAATCGTGCTTACCTTTATCTTTGAATTTGACGCCGACCCGCAAACACAAGGTGCGGGGCTTGTTTTCGTTTCGCTGATGAGCCTTTTTGCGAATTTTGGCGGACTTGGGAATTTTTTGGCTTTTTATTTTTTTCTCGCGCTTTTTTTCGCGGGCATTACAAGTGCGGTGTCGATGATAGAACCGCTTGTGTTTTATCTCACCACGCGACACGGCTTTTCGCGGCTAAAAGCCCTTTGTTTCATCGGGGTTTTTGTGCTATTTTTGGGCGTTTTGTGCCTTTTGTCCTTAAACGCAAACTTCGCGCGAGGCTTAAATTTCGGCGGTAAGAGCTTTTTTGAGCTGCTTGATTTTTTCGCTTCAAATATCATCTTGCCTTTGGGCGTCTTTGTGAGCGCCATTTTCGTGGGCTTTTTCGTGGATACTAAACGCCTATACAAGCTCTTTTCGCGCTTTATGAGCAAAAAAGCCTTCAAAGTGTGGCTGTTTAGCCTGCGTTTCATCTGCCCCTTGCTCATACTCGCCGTAGCGGTGTATCAGCTTTTTTGAATTTAAGCCTTTATTTTTAAGCGTAAAATTTAAAACGCGATTTTTCAAGGGCGTAAATTTAGCCTTTTAGCGCACTTTTGCAAGGCATCAAAAAAATAATCAATGTCGCTTAAATCGTGCGTGTAGTGAAAACTCGCCCTAAGCCAGCCCGGTTTTTGCTTTAAGGGCGCATTGTCCTTTAAGCCCAGCAAGTCGTGTCCATAAGGTCCAGCGCAAGCACAACCCGCTCTTGTTTCGATTTTATGGCTTTTGCTAAGGTGAAAAGCTAAGTCAAATGGCGAAATCCCCGCAAGATTAAAGGCAAAAATCGGCAAGCGGTTCGTCAAATTCGCCGCGTAAAGTGTCAAAGCGTTTGAATTTTGCGCGTTAAATTCAGCCACTTTTTTAAAAAAATACTCTTTCAAAAGCTCTTCTTGCCTTTCTATCGCCGCTACGCCTATGCTGTCCTTTACCTTAAAGGCAAGGCTAGCGCGGATAAGCTGTAAAATAGGCGGTGTGCCAGCTTCTTCAAGCCGCTCGAAATCACAAAGATAATCCACGCTCGTGCGTGAGACATAGCCCACAGTGCCGCCAGCCGCAAAGCTTGGCTTGTCGCCCAACAAGCTCTTTTTTATCGCTAAAAGTCCGCACGAACCCACGCCGCCTAAAAGTTTGTGTGAGCTGATAAACAAGGCATCATAATGCTTGCAGGCTATGTTTTTGTAGGGGATAAAACTTGACGCGTCAAAGGCAACTAGGGCGTTGTGCTTGCGAAAAAGCGCGCAAAGCCTTTCATAATCGCTCAAAATGCCCGTTACATTTGACGCAAGCGTGAAGCTAGCGATGATTTGGCGCGTTTTGTCAGCCTTTCTCGCCTGCTCTAATAAATTTTGCAAAAATTCAAAGTCGATTTCGCCCTTTTCATCAAGCGGCACGCGCACGCACTCACAAAGCCCTTCGCGAAATGAAAGCTCGTTAGAATGATGCTCATAAGGACTGATGATGACTAAGGGCAAGTTTTTAGGCTGAATTTTAGGGATAAATTTAGCTCTTAACTTTGGCGGGGCGTAAATTCCTAGTAATTCTTGGAATTTTTTTATCGCCGCTGATGAGCCAGCCCCGCAGGCAATAAGCGCGAATTCATCGCTTAAATTCAGGCTTTTTTTGATATAAGCCCTTGCATCTTCATAATGCTTTTGCGTGGCAAAGGAATTTAGCGAGCTATCAGAATGCGTATTTGCGTAGCTTAAAAGCACTTTTTTTATGGCTTTTTCCACGCTTTTAAGCCCCAGCGCACTTGCGGTAAAGTCAAAATACCGCACGCCTTTTTTTAGGATAATGTCGCTTTTTAAATCATCAATTTGCATTTTCAAAGAAGCCTTGAAAGAAATTTTTGCTACAATTATACATAAAATTCAAAAACAAAGGAAAAATCATCACATTTAGCGAATTTGGCACAAGCTATGTCTGCGATGACATAGAGCAGCTTTTTGACTTGTATAGCGTTTTTGACGGCTTTAAGGGCTTTGAGCCTTGTGCGGATTTAGCGGCGAGCATAAGGCAAAATTTACTCTTGCCTTATGATGAGATAGCGCAAAATTTGAGCTTTGACAAGGATACGAATTTCGCTCTTTATTTGCTTGCTAAAAACAACCGCAAACGCTACTCCATAAACCGCAAAATAGGACATTTCAAGGCGCAAAGTATCATCAACTCTTTGCTCAATGCTGGAATTTTAAGCCTTGAAAAGAGCAAAGAGCAAAAACCAAAGCGTTTAAAGGGACAAAAGCTCAAAAAGCACCTAAAAAACTACACTATACAAGATAAAATCCTTTTCAAAGACCATTTTACGCGCTTTTTCTTTCGCTTTTTAAAGCCAAATGAAGCACTCATCAAAGCTGGCGAGTTTGATAAGGTTTTAGAGCTTATATTTAGCGAGTTTGAGCATTATCAAAGCCTGTGTTTTGAGCTTTTGTCAAAGGAATTTTTGCAGAAAAAATTCGAGCTTGAAAGCGTGTCGAGTTTCTGGCACAGGGACATTGAAGTGGATTTATACTATAAAGATAGCGAATTTTGCTTTATGGGCGAAGTGAAATTCAAAAATCGCAAGATTTGCAAAAATATCTTTCATCTTTTGCAAAACAAGGCAAAAGCCCTTGACATAAAGCCAGACTTTTATATCATCTTTTCAAAAAGCGGTTTTTCAAACGAATTTGCGCGCAAAAAAGAACGGAATTTGCTTTTGTTTGATATAAATGACTGCAAAGAACTGATTTAAGGATTTAAAATGAACGATGAAAGCCTAAAAAACCTTGATTTTACCAACAAAGAAACGCTAGAAGCCCTGATAGAACAAACTTATGTCATAGAAAACGAGTATAATGCCCTAAAAGAGAGCTTTGCGAGCTTGCAACAGATGATGAGCGAGATTGTCGAAGTGCTGCCAAATGCGCTGTGGGTGCTTAACAAGGACAAGAGCATACATTTGCAAAACCAGCTTGGCAAGGAAAATGACGAGCTTTTGGGGGCGATTGATTTAAGCAAAGCGCACTATGAGCTTGAATTTAAGGGGCGTTTTTTTGTGGTGAAAAACATTTCTTATGGCGATAAATTCATCATACAAGCCACCGACATAAGTGCTGAAAAGCGAAACGAACGGCTTGCGAGTATGGGAAGCGTGGCAGCGCACCTTGCCCACGAGATACGAAACCCCATAGGCTCTATATCTTTGCTTGTATCGACTTTGTATGAGCGCAGCGAGCTGAAAAACAAGCACATAGTGCTGGAAATGCAAAAGGCGATTTCGCGCGTGGAACGCATAGTAAATTCAACCCTGCTTTTCACAAAGGGCGTGCATATCAACGCCGCGCCCTTTAAGCTGAGCGAACTCAAAGACGAGTGCGAAGCTGTGGTGAATTCTTACAATTTCAACGCTAAAATCGACTTTGAATTTGACTTTTTGGATTTAGAGTTAAATGCGGACAAAGCCTTGCTGAGCCTTGTTTTGCAAAATCTCATCTACAACGGCATTGATGCTATCGAAGAAAAAGAAGCTGATTTTGGCAAGGTTTGCATAAAAACGAGCGTGGAAAATGCGAAAATTTGGGTAAAAGTGTATGATGATGGCAAGGAAATCGCCGATGAAAAGGCTGTTTTTGAAGCCTTTAAAACGACAAAGCTCAAAGGCAACGGGCTTGGACTGAGCTTGTCAAAAGAAATCATAAACGCGCACGGCGGTGAGCTGAATTTCAGCAAAGAACCAAAGTGCTTTTATTTTGCCTTGCCTTTGTCAAAGGCTTGTTAAACGCTTGAAAAAGGCTTAATAAAGACTTAACAAAGGCGTGAAATGCTTAAATTTAGGCGAAATTTAGCTTTTTGTTTGCACGAAAAGGCGTGAAATTTGCGCGAAAACGCACAAAATGCTTAAATTTAAGGGCGAATTTGGGTTTTCTTAAAGAAAAATAATTAAGCGAAATTTAAGATATTTTTATAAGCCTTTTTAAATTTTTATTTGCAAAAAAGCAAAAATTTGCCCTAAATTTCACTCACTCCACTTTGATAAAAAGCTTAAATTCATCTAAAAATTCGCACCCAAGCAAATTTTCATCAAGGCTTTATGGCGTTTTTGCATACTTATCCACAGCGATATTTCGTAAAATCTTGTAAATTTTATCACTTTCATCTTCGCTTAAATGAAAGCCAAATTTATCCTCCAACTCCCAAATGCTATCTTCTAGCTTTGTTTCTACCTCGTTTTTAACCTCTATGCTATCAAACCATTGCGGTTTTTTGCAAAAGCTCATATAAAGTTCATCGGCTTTTAGGCTCAAATTTACGATGATTTTTTCAAATTCATCTTTTGCTAAATTTTTAAGCACGCCACCAAAAAGCTCGCACAGGTTATCATAAAAGGCGATTAGGCTGTCTTTTTGTGCGATTTCTTTGGGGTAGGATTCTTTTGCGTTTATGGTTTGTTGGAGCAGTTTTTCGTGCGTTTGCCTCGCTAAATTCAGCTTTTGCTCGTCATTTATGCGTTTGTTTTTGTAATCTTGCAAGATTTTCTCAATCTGCGCCGCCAAACTCTTATAAAAAGCGGGATTTGTCTCTACCTTTTCTTGTATCGCCGATGAAATGGCACTCAGCAAGCTGTCCGCCCTTGCTCTTAAATTCTCTACTCCAAGCAAATGCGACACCTGCTTTTCAAAGTCATCATCAAAGATATTTGGGATAGCCCCAAGTGTGTTTATCTCGTTTGCATTCACAAAGCTATCAAGCAGTTTTTGCATTTGCGCTTCAAATTCGCCAAAATCACAAGCCTCGCAAAACCGCAACTGCACTTCCTTGCGTAGCTCGTTGTAAAATTTCAGCCTTGCTTTAAATTCGGCTATTTCACGCTCACTTAACACCTCTTCTATGCACTCGCTACCCAAAGACAGAGCAAATTTGTTTGAAAATTCACAAAGAATTTCCTTAAATTTAGCCCTTTTTTCAGTATCTTGCAAAAGCGTTATGTAACTTTCTTTGTCATTTTTCTTTGCCCCAGCAAAAAGCTCATTTAAGCTCTCATAAGCATTTTTTGCCTCTTGTATCGCCTTTTTTATGTCTATGACAGCATTTGTTAAATCTTCTTCATCGAAGCCATTAAGCGGAGCATAATCATTCAAAGCCTTATCCAAATGCCCAAGCAAGCCACGATAATCAATGATAATCCCGCTATCTTTGCCCTCACAAAGCCGATTTACCCTTGCGATAGCTTGCAAGAGATTATGCTCTTTTAGGCTTTTGTCGATATACAGCACCTTTGCGCGCGGTGCGTCAAAGCCTGTGAGCAGTTTATCGACCACGATGAGCAAATCCACTTCATCGCCGTTTATAAATTCATCTTTGATATGTTTAATATATCTTTCCTCATCGCTTGCGTATTGTGCGACCACAGCTTTCCACTTTTCTATGATATAGCTTTTTCTTTCACTCTCAAAGCCCTCTTGCTCGTTGCTTGAAATGATAGGCGCGGTTTTTAAATCCATACATTCTTTAAAAATTTCATAGTAGCGCATCGCCTCGTATTTGGAATTTGTCGCTAAAATCCCCTTAAATCCAAGCCCTTGCAAATTTTGCTTAAAATGCTCGCTTATGTCTAGCGCGATTAAAAACAAGCGATTTTCACTTGAAGCGATTTTTTGAAATTTCGCCCATTTGCGCTTTAAATCCACCTTTTGCTCAGCTGTGAGCTTTCTTGCGATAGCGTCAAAACGCTTATCCAAAGCGTTTTTGTCGTTTATGTCTTGATTGACAAACCTATTTTCATACCTTAACGGCACTATGGCTTTATCATTTATCGCTTGTTGTATGGTGTAGCGATGAATTTCCCCGCCAAATTTCGCAAAGCTGTTTTTCTCGCTTTTCATCAAAGGCGTGCCTGTAAAGCCTATGTAGCAAGCATTTGGCAAAGCCTTTTTCATCGCTCTGTGGAGTTCTCCGCTTTGCGTGCGGTGCGATTCATCGACAAGCACGAAAATGTCAGTATTTGCGTAAAAGCTATCACTTGCGCTTTTTTTCACGCCTTTGAGCCTTTCAAATTTATGCACGAGCGTGCTTATCACGCTTGCGCCGCTTTTTAGCTTGTCAAGCAAATCCTTTGAGCTTTTTGCTTGGGCGACTTTGATTTGCGTGTTTTCAAAAGTGCCTTTGATTTGCTCGTCTAAATCTATCCTGTCGCTTACTACGATGATTTTACTTTGTGGAAATTTAGCTTGCAGTAGCCTTGTAAGCATTATCATCGTAAGGCTTTTGCCGCTGCCTTGTGTGTGCCAGATTAAACCGCCTTTGCGTTTGCCATCATTTAGATTTTCTACACGCGCTAAAATGCACTCTATCGCAAAAAACTGCTGATAACGACACACTTTTTTCAAACCCTTATCAAAAAGCACATAATGCTTCACAAGGCGCAAAAGCCGCTCTTTGTCGCACAAGGCAACAAGCATTTCATCGCATTTTGTGGGCGTTCGTGGCGCGATGAGTTTTTGAATTTTTTGCCTTAAATTCTCATCTTCTTCGCGCCACAAGCTATAAAATTTATTAGGCGTTTTCACCGTGCCGTATTTTGTGTCATAGCTTGCCGCTATACAAAGCTGCACGCTTGCAAAAAGCTGCGCTATTTCGCTATCTTGCTGATACATTTCAAGCTGTTTTATGCCAAATTCATAGCTACGAGATGACTTTTTTAGCTCGATGATTACAAACGGAATTCCGTTGATAAACAGCACCAAATCAGCTCGCCTATGCTCTTTATCCTTATCAACCTTGCACCGCCGCACGCTGAATTCATCACTTATGCTAAAAGTGTTGTTTTCAATGTTTTCAAAGTCTATGTATCGTAGCGAAAAGCTTTTTTTAATGCCATTTATATTTTCCTCAAAACTTGCCCCAAGCTTGAATTTATCGCTTAATTTTTCATTTATTTTTAAAAGCCCGCTGTTTGAGATTTGCTGTGATGAAATTTCTAGCTCATTTATCGCTTTTTCTATGTTTGCAGGGCTAAAAGTATGCCTTTGCCCCTTAATCTCAAAGCTATTAAGCGCGTTTAGCCTTTCTTGCAAAATCTCACGCAAAAGCACCTTGCTTGTGTCATTGCCCCGCATTGTAAGCGCATTTTCACGCGAGATATACTCATAGCCCATAGCCTTAAAAAGCTCTATACACTGCCTTTGCAAAGCATTTTCGCTTACGTCTATCATAGCAAAACCTCCCAATGCCCACTTTTAGCGTTGCCTACTCGTTTGATAAGCCCTTGTTTTTTAAGGTTTTTGATGTTATTTTCTATTGCTGTGGTGCTTATATCAAGCTCTTTGGCAAGAGTTGTGATTGAGATTGTAGGGTTTTTTACCATAAGGGCTATGATATTTTTTTGCCCATCACCCAACTTATCACCCAACTTATCACCCAACTTATCACCCAACCCCATTTCTATTTTTTCATTAAAGACAAATTCTACCCAAAGCCCATTTTGCCATTTAAAACTAGGAACGATACCGTTAAATTTTCGAGACTCATCGATGATTTTTTCTATTCCTCGCCCCCAAGATTCTATATATCCAGCTAAGAAAAATGGATAAGCTATGCTTGGATTATAGGGCTGTGATGAGTGTTTTTGTAAAAGCGTTTCTATGCTCCAATGTGGCGGCAAATCCCCAGCATTCCATATCATCAATCTATCTTTATACACGCTTATTTGTATGTCAAATTCCGAAGCATAGTCCTTATGCACCACAGCATTTGTAAGAGCCTCTCTAAATGCCAGCTCAGACACAGCGTATCGTTCGATTCTTTGCACGCCTTGATAAGAAATCATCGCTTTTAGATACTTGCTGAAAATCAGCTCCATTGTTTTATCCACTTGTTCAAACAAGTTTCCACCGACAATATCTTGGTAAGATAGCTCACTATTTGACTTAAAAAAGCCTATTTTTATGTGGCTTCCCGTGATATATTTTTGCGGTTCTTTGGCAAAAAGTAGCGTAGCGGCTTGTTTAAGATACTTGCCATCTTTTAAGTGTAGCTTTTCTATCAGCATTTCATCGCTTTCATTGATGAGTTCGTCATTTATCCTTTGCCTTTTGGCTACCTTTTCTCTAAAAGCCTCAAATGCAAATTTATCCAAATCCTCAAATTTCAAATTCATATTTGGCACGCTGTCCCACTTTTTGCCTTGTTTAGCGAGCAAAAACTGACTGAGTGCGTTGCCTTTTAGCTCTTGCACACTACTGCCACTACGGACAAAATACTCTCCCTTATAGCTCACAGGGTAAGGATAATGCTCCACGCTTATGGCTAGATACTCTTTATCGTTTTCATTGTATAAATTCACGCTTGGCACTACACCCAGCAAGCTTTGGATTTTATTTGGGATTATAACAAGTAAATCTTTGGCGTTTTTTACACCCACCACTTCGCCATTATCATCGCGTCCCACATAGAGCGTTCCGCCATCGCCATTCGCAAACGCACTTATCCACTTGACATACTCATCTTTCCAAACACGCTTAAATTCTACGCTTTGAGTTTCTTTACTCTGTGGCATCATCATCTCCAAATTCAAACAAGCTTCTCTCTTGAGATTTTGCAATCCTTTTGTCCTTTTTGTGTCCAGCGTTCGTTTTTAGGGTAATATCCTTTTTTATTATTTCATAAACTTCCGCTACACGATAGCTTGTTTTTTTGGTTTTTTCACCAAATTCATCGTAAGTATTTTTTATTTCTAATCTACTGATAATGGTAGAGCCATTTTCAAAATTATACTTCTTCTCTATCACTGATTTTTTGAAGTCATCGTCCCCCATACTAAAATCTATATTTTCACCCTTATAAATTCCTTTCCATTTGAATGTATCCTTTTTTAAAACAGGCGATATTATTTCTATACTCGCCTCATCATCAATCACTGTATCATTGTTTGTGTCAAGTATAAAATTACTAAAATTATTTCTACTGACGACTTCTTCGGTTACTTGGCTATTTCGATAATCTATATATCCTATTTTTGCAATCTTATTATATTGTTTTGCCTTTTTGTAGAGAGTTGATAATAGTCTCCTTATTTTGATATTTTCATCTAATGCGATACTTAACTCTTGTAGTTTTTGTTTTTCTGTCTCATTTTTAATTTTATATGTTTCTATTTGTAGTTTTTTTAGTTCATTGTCAAGTTTATCTTTTTTATGTTTTCCTGTAAGATAGTGTATAATGATTGTATTTATAGCTGGTGCTAGAAGTGCTATACTCGCCACAACAGCATCTTTTACATCGATATTCACTAGTAGAAAATCAATGATACCACCCTCTTCACGGGCTTGACTTTCTATTTTGACTTCCGCACCTAAAATTCGAGCTATTTCAGCAATAATATCTAGGTAATTTTTCTCCATTTGGTTTCTAATAACAGCATTCATCGAGTGCGAATCATCATCAAAATAGTAATGAATGCCTAAATATTGTGTTTGAATTTCTTGGTTATTTTCGCTCATACTTTATCCTTTCTTTTTACCAAATGATTTATTTTATCATAATTTTTGTTACTTTAAAAAAACTTTCTAGCATTTTACTCTCACTTCTCCGTTTAAAAGTCTTTGCATAAGTCCCCTTTTTTGCATTTTAAGGCATTGAAATTTGGATTTTAAAAGCTCTATTTCTTTGTCGCACGCACTCAACACTTGTGCTATTTTCTTTTGCTCGGTGAGTGTAGGACATACAAAAGGCATATCAAGTAAAAATTTAAAATGTCTATTATATCCTGTATTTGGTATTTTTTTTATTTGTAATTGATAATAAAAAAATCGGTCGTTAAATTCGTCTTTTGTTCTCAATAATTGAACACCATCAGCCCCTACAATAAAATCAAAATCAATAAATTTTAATTCTCTTGTGTGGTCTCCAAAAACTATAACACTAGAATTTTTAAAAACTTTGCTTTCATTATTAGAATAGCCTATAATGGCAGTTTGTCCTTGGTCAATAACGGGATATTTTCCATTTAATTGATATTCTTTTGTTTGTATTTGATATTTTTTGCTCGGTATCCTAATAAATATGTCATTAAAGCGAAATTCTTGCCATTTGTCCGTAAATTCAGCAAAACGCAAGGATTGTTTAGCCTTGCTATTTTTTTCTGTCATTGCGAGATTTGACGCAGTCAAATCGTGGCAATCCAAAACTTTATCGTCATTGCGATTGTTCTCTATGTGAGAATACCCCACCCCAACCCCTCCCGCAAGGGGAGGGGCTTTTGTGTCGTGGTGGCTCTTTTGTTCCCCCTCCCTTGCGGAGGGGGTTAGGGGGGTAGGTGGGGTGAGAAGCCTTTGCATAAGGGCTTTTTTGCGTTTTGTTTTCGCCTCAATCAAAGACTTTAAAACACTTATACCTTTGTCCCACACGCCTAAAATTTGAGCGATTTTTTCTTGCTCGGCAAGCGGCGGCAGGGGGATTTGGAGATGTGAAATCATAGGTATTGTTAATTGTGGAATTCCTGCATTTGTAGATTCTATATCAATAGAATCAATATAGTGTTTTAAGAAATCAATAATTACTAACGGATTTGGCAATACAACAATAAGCCTTACTATCGGAAAAAATGGCTCGGTGTGCAATATACAATGTCCGATAGTGCCACGAGCCGAAATTGTAATGCAAGGTTTATCTATTTTAGCTTTATTTGTATAGCCATAAAGTGCATTAACGCCGATTCCGTTGCTAAAAATAGGAATTTGGTATTGTGCTGTTTTAAGTTTTGAAAAATGTTCTTTTGGAGCATCACCACCTGCAAACAATTCACAAATATCCCCCAAACGCACCACTTCCCATTCTTGTGGCAAAATACCTAACGAAGTTTGCTTGTAGCCTTGCTTTATGCTTTGGGTTTCACCCACCCCCAAACCCCCTCCGCAAGGGAGGGGGCTTTTTTGTATGTTTTCGCTCATTTTTCGCCTTTTTGTGTATCTTTAAGCCTTTTTATACTTTTATCAAAGTCTGATTCTATCTTTTGGGTTTTGTTAAAAATTTCATACTCGCTATTTGCTTTTTCAAGTGCTTTTTGGTGCGAAATTTTGCCCTTGTCCTTTAAAATGTCGTATTTGCGAAATGCTAGAAATTCATTGACGCTTTGGGCAAATTCCTCCATTGTAAAGGTGTTTTCGCGTTCTATTAAATCCTCGATATAGTCAAAATATCCGCTCACCGCTCGTTCTAACTTGCGAATTTGCTCTAAACTTAAATAATTTTTCGCCACGCTCACATCACTTTTTAAAATTCTGCCTTTGGGGGCGTTTTTCCACGAAGTTAAGCCCATATTTTCTTTTTGTGCGTTGGCGTTTTCGTAGATGATTTGAGCGGCGGTTTTGTGCGTGATGGCATAGTGAAATTTGTTTTGGATAGTGGCGTAAAAATCTTGTGTGATGGCTGAATTTTTATCATAATCAATGCTGCATTCTGCAAAAATGTCGGTGATTTGCTGATAAATGCGCCTTTCACTTGCGCGGATAGAACGCACACGCTCTAAAAGCTCTTTGAAATAATCCTTATCAAAAATCGCTCCGCCTTGTTTGAGCCGCTCATCATCAAGCACAAAGCCTTTAAGCGTAAATTCTTTAAGCACCTTTGTCGCCCAAATGCGAAAATGCGTGGCTTTTTTGGAATTTACGCGGTAGCCTACGGAGATAATCATATCTAAATTATAATGTTCGATTTCGCGCGAAACCTGCCTAGTGCCTTCGTTTTGAACTGTTGCAATTTTTGCAATAGTTGAATTTTGCGACAACTCGCCCTCTGCGTAAATGTTGGCTATGTGCCTTGATACGCTTGATTTATCCACGCCAAAAAGCTTAGCGATTGTTTTTTGACTCGCCCAAATAGTGCTATCTTTAATCAAAACTTGGGCGTTTTCGTTTTGCCCATCAATGTGATAAAGTGCTATGGTGATTTGTTTGCTTAAATTTTGCATTTTGTTTCCTTTAAATTATATGGCATCGCATTTTGTGGCATTATGTTTTTTGCCTTGCAATTTTGCCTACAATTTATGCAGACAGTGTCTGCATTTTTGTTGATTTGTAAATCTCTCATAACCCAAGCTCCCTTAAATACCCATTCATCTGGCTTTGAATGGTAGAGAGTTCTTTTTCAAGCTCGGCTATTTCGTCCTTTGTGGCGTTTAAGTCTATAAGCTCTTCTTCGTCAAAAACCTCTACATATCGCGGTATGTTTAGGTTGAAATCATTGCTTTTGATTTCTTCAAAGCTCGCTAGATGAGCGTATTTAGCGACATTTTGGCGTTGGTTGTAGGCGCGTAAAATTTTATCGATATGCTCGGGCAAAAGTTTGTTTTGGTTTTTGCCCTTTTCGTAGTCTTTGGACGCGTCTATGAAAAGGACATTTTTGTCCGCTTTTTGCCTTTTAAAGATGAGTATGCAAGCAGGAATGCTCGTGCCAAAAAACAAATTCGCTGGTAGTCCTATGACGGCGTGGAGCAAATTTTGCTCGATGAGTTTTTGGCGTATCTTGCCCTCACTCGCAGCACGGAAAAGCACGCCGTGCGGGGCTATGACGCCCATAGTGCCGTTTTCGTTGAGGCTGGCTAGCATTTGCAAGATAAAGGCATAATCCCCCTTGCTTTTGGGCGGAATGCCGAATTTAAAGCGCGAAAAAGGGTCATTTTGCGCTACTTCTTCGCCCCATTTGTCAAGGCTAAATGGCGGATTTGCCACGACTATGTCAAATCTTTGCAAGGTATTTGGCGAGATAGTGTGTAAAGGGTTGCGAATCGTGTCGCCCCACTGAATTTTGGAGTCATTTATCTCGTGCAAAAACATATTCATCTTACAAAGGGCGTGGGTTTGTCCGTTTTTTTCCTGTCCGTAAAGCCTAAAATTCGCATTTTTGTTTTGAGAAGTCAAGGTTTTGGCGACTTTGATGAGTAGCGAACCAGAACCACAAGCTGGGTCATAGACACTTGCGCCGTCTTTTGGGCTTACAAGCCTTGCAAGTAGCGTAGAAACCGCACTTGGCGTGTAAAATTCTCCGCCTTTTTTGCCCGCACTTTCAGCAAAATGCGCGATGAGATACTCATAAGCATCGCCTAAACAATCATTGTCCTCTAAATGCGATGGGCGCAAGTCCAAACGAGAGTCGCTAAAATCTTCAAGCAGATTTTTAAGCAAGGCGTTGCGCTCTTTGGTGTCGCCGAGCTTGTTTTTGTTGTTAAAATCAATGCTGCGGAAAATGCCCTCTAAATTTTGGGCGTTGTCTTGTTCTATCTTTTCAAGCGCGGTGTTGATAAGCTCGCCTAAATTTGGGGCTTCTTTTTGGCTCAATAAAAAATCAAACGAGCAGGTTTTGTCAAGAAAAAACCGCTCTTTTTTGAGCTTTGCCTCTATGCGCTGGGCGTTGCCATTATACTGCTTTTCTAGCTCTTCTAACTTTTCTTTGTGAAAGTCGCTTAAATACTTCACAAAAAGCATAGTAAGGATATAATCCTTATAATCGCTGTTATCCATAGAGCCGCGAAAGGTGTCGCAGGCTTTCCAAACGATGGTGTTTATGGTGTCTTTGGTGGTTTTCATTGTGCTGTCCTTTGTGTAAAATTTGTGTTTGTTTTTGGTGTAAATTTATCTAAAATCGCCTTTGAAAAGCTTTGATTTTGCGCGATGAGTGAGTGTAAAATCTCGTTTTTTCTTTGGGCGAGCCTTAAAATTTGCACGATTTTTGTTTGTTCGCTTAAAGCGAATAGCGGAATTTGTAGCTTGGACAAATCGCTTATTTTTATCAAAGCTACTGTCGTGCTTTGCAAGGTGTTTGCCATAAGCTGCCTTTTTACCGCAAGGGAGTTGAGATAAAAGGCTAGAAATTCAGGCAAAAAGTCCGTGCTTGTGGGGCTAATCTTGGCTACGGAGTGCGTGTAGATGAGATTTGGCGGGGTAGCTTGGATAAAAATAGCCCAAATAGGCGCGATGAGCTTCACCAAAATGTCATTTGGGCGAATGATAAATTTCTCATCTATCAAGGCTGAGCGCGCTAAACTATCGCTAATGTAGTCTTTTGACAAGCAAACACTTTGGTTGAAATTTTTAAGCGAAAGTGTGCTATAATGGTGATTTTTGGGTAAAATTTCGCTTTCTTTGCTTTGGCTTGGGTTAAAGCCCGAGCTGATTTTGGCGATTTTTTCTAATGTGATAAAATTCATTTTTGTCCTTTAAATTTAATAAAATTCCCATAGTATAATATATTTTCTCTAAAAAGTCAAGGTTTTTTTGAAAAAATATAAATTTTTTTTGCTGACGAACATTATATATGTTTTTTTGTAAATTTTAGTTTGAGTGCAAATTTCAGTTAATTTTACTGCGGTATAATGGCGTGAAATTTTTTACAAAGGACAACTATGAATTCAGTTACTTTTAAGGGAAATCCTGTGAATTTGCGTGGCAAAGCCCTAAATGTAGGCGATAGCGCGCCGAAAGTCGTGCTGAAAGCGCAGGATTTAAGCGATATCACCATAGGTGCTAGCGGCAAAACGCAGATAGTGCTGAGCGTGCCGAGCCTTGACACCGCTGTGTGCGCGAGCGAGGCGCGAGAGTTCAACGAAAAAGTCGCTCAATTTGGCGGTGCGGAGGTTATCGTGGTGAGCGAGGATTTGCCTTTTGCGATGGGGCGTTTTTGCGAGACGGCTGGAATAGCTGCTTTGCGCGTGGCTAGCGACTTTGTGAGTAAAGAATTTGGCGAGAAATACGGCGTTTTGATGGACGATGGTGCGCTCAAAGGCTTGCTGGCTCGTGCTGTGTTTGTCATAAAAGACGGCAAAATCGCCTACAAAGAGCTAGTGAGCGAAATCACAGAAATGCCAAATATCCAAAAACTCAGCGAATTCTTTGGTGGCGGTTGTGGCTGCGGCTGCGGACATTAAGCACTTCAAAGCGGCTTTTAGAGCTAGCGTTTGATGAAAGTAGCTTTAAAATAGCGTTTGTAAAAGCGGCATTTAGTAAAAAGTGGCTTTTGAGCTAGCTTTTTAAAAGAGAGTTTTGTAAAAATGGCGTTTAGTGAAAGTGGCTTTAAATGGGGCGTTTTTGCAAAAAGCACTTTTGCAAAAACACGCTTTCATCAAAGCAAAAGCAAGCGAAAAAGTCCCTTTTAAAAGTCATTTAAAGGGGCTTTAAATTTAACAAAGAATTTGAATTTGCCACACAAGTTTTAAATTTACCTACAACGGCAAGGCAAAAATCAACCCTAACAAAAGCAAAATGCTATTTCAAAGCTCAACGCTACGCATTTTTTTGGCGCGAATTTAAGGCTTGATGACAAAGCAAGGCTTATTTTTAGCTTAAATTTCAAATTTAACAAGCAACGCCCACTTTATAAATTAAATTTTTCACAGCAAACAACGCCACTTTTTCGCGCAAATGCTGAATTTTACTCATTACAAAGAGCGCAAAAATCAGCAAAATTCAGCAAAATACCGCAAAACTTGGCAAAACACAAAAATCAAAAACCCCTTAAAATTCAGTAAAATTTAAAAACCTACTCAAATTCAAAAAATCAAACCCCATAAAATCTAACAAAATTTAAAAACTCACTGAAATTCAAAAAACTCAACAAAACACCGCAAAATTTAAAAACACCACAAAACACAAAAAATTCAGCAAACCCTAAAAACTCCGCAAACACCAGCAAAATAGGGCTTTCACTGCTCTTTACAAAGTCCAGCTTCTACCAAAAAGCAAGAGGGTTTGTAGTGCGCTTTTTTGATTTTATCGTATTTTGCGTAGCTTAAAATGAGCGTGTTTTTCGCCCGAGTTACCGCCACATAAAAAAGCCGCCTTTCTTCTTCAAGTGAGCCTCCCATCGCCATCAGCTTGCTGTTTGGAAAGCGGTTTTGCGCTAAATCCACCACAAAAACAAGCTCAAATTCAAGCCCCTTACTCGCGTGTATGCTGAGTAAATTTACGCCTTTTCCGTTGCTCATTTCGTTCGCGCCAAGTGTGAGAAAATTGTAGTATTTGTAAATGTCGCTATAATCTTTCGTCAGCTCTTTAAGCACCGCCATTTTGCGCGCGATTTTTTCTAAATTTTCATCTTTTCGCGCTAAATCCACTTTCAAGGTTGCCTTGTTTGTCGCTCTTTTTGTGGCTAAAATTTCACAAATTTCTTTAAAAAATTCATTTTGCAAAATGCACTCTATAAACTCGCTTGAAACGCGAATTTGCCTTGCTTTTTTGATGAAATGATAAAGTTTTTCTAAATTTTTTGCGCCAAATTCGTTGATTTTAGGCAGAGTTAAAATGGGGTGAGTGTTAAATTCGCTTTGCAAATCAAAGTGTTTCGGGCTTGCTAGCACTTCTATGTCGTCAAAAAGCCCAAGCTGTGCGTTTTTCTTGTGTGCTTTTTGCAAATTTATACTTAAATCAGGCTCTAAAAAGCCTTTTATCAAGTCTCCGCCGCCCAGCTTTAAAAGGCTGTCAAAAATCTCTTTGGAGAGTGCAGAACCCACGCCTTTGCTGTATTCAAGCAAGCTCATAAACGCCATAATGTCCTTTGGGTTGATGATGAGCGCCATCATCGCGCAAAACGCCCGCACTTCAAGGCTGTCGAAAAAACTCACGCTTTCTTTTCGCACGCTTGGAACGCCTTGTTCTCTTAAAGCCAACTCTATGCCGTCCGCGCTAGAATTGTTACGAAAGATAACGGCGATATTTTCGGCACTCACGCCACTTGTAACGATGAATTTAGCGATATGAGCGTATTGCTCAAAGCTTTCGTTAAAGGTAAAAAGCTGTGGCTGGGCAAATTCACCCGTCCTTGTAACGATGAGTTCCTTTGGATAGAGCCTTTGGTTGTTTTCGATGACTTTGTTTGCAAGGGCGAGTATGCTTCTTGATGAGCGGTAGTTTTTGCCAAGCGTGTAAATTTGGGCGTTTGCAAAGCGCGTGCCAAAAGAGCCGATGATGCTTATGTCCGCGCCGTTAAAGGCGTAAATGCTTTGGTCATAATCCCCCACGCAAAAAAGACTCTTGCTTTTAAAAGCCTCTATCAGTGAGCCTTGCAAGGCGTTTGTGTCTTGATACTCATCAACCAAAATTTCATCAAATTCCACGCTACGCCTTGCTAGCTCGGCTTTTAAGCGAAGTAGCAAATCATTAAAATCCACATAGCCAAAACGCCTTTTTTCCTCTTCATACTCACGCAAAATGTCAGCGTAAATCTCCGCATAAACGGCTTGTTCTGGGTGTTTAGCGCAAAAATAAGCCTCAAAGTCGCCTCCGCTCACATTTTGAAAGAGTGAATAAATGTCGTAAAGGTAGTTTGGCATAAAGGGCTTTTGCTCGCTCAAATGATGAAACTGCCGCCTTTCGTAAAGGCTTTTAAGTAGAATTTTAAGCTCGCCTATGGGTTTCAGCACGATTTGCGTGTCCCAAGAGCGAAGCAAGCTGTATGCGATGCTGTGAAAAGTGCCTGCAAGTATGTTTTTGGTGATATTTTTGTCAAAGTGGCGGTTTAAGCGCACTATCATTTCTTTGCTGGCTTTGTTTGTAAATGTCAAAAGCATTATTTTGTCGGGCTTTGTGCCACTTTCAAGCAAGTGCGCTATGCGCGCGACTATGGTTGAAGTTTTGCCCGTGCCAGCACTTGCGATGATTAAGTTGTAGCCAAGTGGCGCAGTGGCGGCGCGGTGCTGCTCGTCATTGAGTTTTGAAAGTGGCATTTTAACCTTTTGAATTTTAAATTTAAATGTGAATTTTAGCCTTTAAAAGTCAAAAATTCGCTCTTTTTGTGAAAAATTTGCAAATTTTTGCCCCTTAAAAAGCAAAATTATAAAAAAATTTGCTTAAAATTTGCCTTAAACTTGCTTTTGTAGTATAATTTGCAAAATTCTTGCGAAAAGGGGGCAAAGATGACTTCAAGCAGGCTACTCATCGTTTTGGTGGCTTTGGTGGCGATTTTAGCGAGTTTTATGTATTATTTGTTCGTAAATTCCAAGCCAAAAGAGATTAGTTTCGTGGATAAAAACGCGAGCTACGAAGCCTTTGAGAGCAATCAAAGCGCGCAAAATATCAGCATAAATTTAAATGACAAAACAAAACCCCAGCAAAATCCTACCCCAAAAAATGCCGATAAAAAGGGCGTTTCAAAGGATTTAAAAAAGGCGAATTCAGGCGCAAATTCAAGTAAAAATGCAAGCAAAAATTTAAACGCAAATGCAAATTTGGGCGCAAATTCTAGCGCGAATTTAAATGATGGTTTTTCAGCACAAAGCTCTTTGCGAGCTGAATTTGACGCCTTAATGGCGCGGGCAAAAAGAGACAAAAGCCTTGGCGAACCCCGCTACAAAGTCTATCTTTTAAACGCACAGCACCTAAATGCGCGGGAAAAAGCCGCTATCAACGAGCTAGTGCGGACGCTTTCGCGGCGTGGCGGGTATTTACGCTATGTGCTTTTTGTCGATGAGTTGAGCGAGCAGGGCGCGAAGCTTTATCTTTTCAACGAAAGCCTGCTAGATACGCAAAAATGGCTCACTCGCAAGCTTGCGTTGCCGCATTTGTGGTTTAAATTCAACCAAAATTCAATGCAAAGCGTGAAAAACAGCTTTCACATAAAAGAGCTTAAAGCAAATATCGGCACAGCGGCAATCCGCTCCGCCCAAATGAGCGGACATACCGATGAAATCGGCGGTGAGTTTTACAACACTCTGCTTGGCTTGCAAAGAAGTGCGGCGGTGGCGAGCGAGTTTTTGCGACAAACGGGCAAAATCACCCTACAATCCTTTGGCAAGCAAAAGCCCATCACGCAGGGTTTGAGCGAAAATGAACGCTACAGAAATCGCCGCGTGGAAGTGGTGTTTGAGTGAATGACGCTTTTAGCGCAACTTTGGCTTGAAATTCACAAATTTTCTTTGTTTTTGGCTGAATTTTAGCTAAAATGAGCGTAAATTTAGCCAAAAACACAAAGCAAATTATACTAAATGTAAATTCAATTCTAAATTTTAGCTATTAAATGCGAAGTCATATTAACGCAAATTCGGCTTTAAAATTAGTTATCAAATGTAAAGTTATATTTAAAAAGCTATCAAGCGTAAAAATTTACCCATAAATTCAGCCTTATCGGGTGCACAAAGTAATCACACCAAACTCAAATGTGCTAAAATTTAGCCCAAATTCACGCTTTTTCGCCCCAAAACACGCTTGCTATCATCATCAGCGCGACAAGGACGATGAGCGTAGCCGAAAAGCGTTGCAAAAGCGCAGCTCGCGTGGCTAGGACTTTGCGCAGCATTAGCCCGCCCAGCATATACAGACACATATTTGCAAATTCTATGACGATAACCAAAGCCACGATGAGCGCAAATTTGGCATTTAGCGGGGCGACTTTGTCTAAAAAAGGCGGCAAAAGCGCGACAAAGGCAGCCCAGCTTTTGGGGTTGCTCAGGCAGCTTGTGAAACCATAAACAAAGAGTGCGCCGAGCTTTGCGTTTGTTTTTTGCGCTCTAAACTCGGTATTTCTAGCGTTTTGCCATATTTTAATCGCTAAAAAGACGAGATAAGCGGCGCAAGCGCACATAAAGGCGCGAAAGATGAATTCATTTGCCGCAAAAACCGCGCCTATGCCCACGCCACACACAAGCACCACGCACGCAAGCGCACAAACCGCTCCAAAGATAAGCGGTAAGGTCTTTTGCCAGCCAGCACTCAGCCCAAAACTCATCGCTAAGAGCATATTTGGTCCGGGTGTAAAGCTCATCGTCCAAAACAGCAGGGCAAAAAGGCTTAAACTCATCGCCAACGCCTTGTTTTACGCACTTTGTTTGCAGTGTCGCTTTTTTGTGTGAATTTCATCGCTCAAACCTTAAATTTAAGCGCATTTTACAGCCTTTAAGAAAATAATCGCTAGCATTTTGCGGGAAAAATTTGCAAAAATTTGCAAAAATTCATCAAAATTTAAGAATTTTGCAAAAAATTCACGCTCAAAATTCGTTTTCGCCTCAAAAAATCTTACTAAAAAATTTATTCTATTTTTGAACAAATCCGCAAATTTTGTGTTATAATATGCACTTATGAAACAATTTCAAAACACAAGGAGAACGCTATGCAAGGTTATTTTAGCAAGGTTTTGCTTTCGCAAACGCTTTGTTTAGGCTTGCTTGCAAGCTGTGCTTTTGGTGAGAGTAACGCCACAAGCGAGCTGAATTCAAAGCTAAATTTAAGCACCACGCTTCCTACTTATGAACTCGGTGCTGTCGAGGTTACCGCTCCGCAGGAGGTGGATTATAACCCTAGCATTCAAAGCACGACTTTTAGGGACATACAAGAGTTTAACGCTGACAACATAGCCCAAGCGGTGCGTTTTACGCCCGGCGTTTTGATGAGCGAAGCTACGGCAAGGCGTGGCGAGCCGAGCATTAGCATTCGTGGATTTAACGGCACTCAAATCGGGCTGTTTTTGGACGGCATTCCTATGATGAGTATTTATGACAAGCAGACGGATTTTGGGCAGTATGTTACGCAAGGCATAGGGAGCATTCAGGTGTCAAAGGGCTTTGCTTCGCCTGTTTATGGTATGAACACGCTTGGCGGAGCGATAAATATCATCTCGCACCGCCCACAAAAAGAGCTTGAAATCTCCGTGCGTCAAAAGTTGCTTTTTGGCAGACATTCAAGCCCAGATGAAGTGCGTCAAGGCTTTGGCATAGGCTCAAATGTCGGTAAATTCTACTTTCAAGCCGACATTTCGCACACAGACAGAAGCACTTACCCGCTTTCAAGCGATTTTACGCCCACTATCATACAGCCAAAAGGCGATAAAATCAACGCTTATTATAGAAACAAAACCGCTAAATTCAAAGCGGGCATTATGCCAAATGAAAACCACGAATACTCTTTGAATTTCATCTACCAAAGGGGCGAAAAGGGCGGTTTATACAGCGATGATGGCGGCGGACCTTGGTGGGACTGGACAAACTACGACAAAAAGACGCTTTATTTGCTAGGGAATTCATACTTTACGCCCGATTTGAGCCTAAACACAAGGCTTTATTATGATACCTTTTACAACACTCTCATCGGCGATAAAACAAAATGCCTAAACGCTGATGGCAGCGTGAGCAGTGCTGGGTTTTGCGGCGTAAGTTCTATTTATGATGATAACACTTTGGGGCTTATTTTGACGCTTGGCTATGATATTTATGAAAATGCAAACGCTAAATTTGGTATCAACACAAAAAAAGACACGCATTTGGAAAAGGACGCTAGCACAAAGGCTATAAACACCGAGCTTAAAGAGCTTACCACAAGCATTTTCGCGCAATACTCTCAAAGGCTGGGCGTGTTTCGTGCTGTCGTGGCTGGAAGCTATGATTTTATAGAGCCTTTGAATATCGACTTTAAGGACGGACAAGGCAATGTCAAAGACAAACAGCCCGAGCTTGATGATGGCTACTCTTTGCAAGGCGTGCTTTATTATGACCTAAGCTCAGCGCAAAGCGTGCATTTCACGCTTGGCAAGAAAAACAACCTACCAACCTTAAAGCAACGCTACTCATCATTGTGGGGCGCGCAGGTTAAAAGCCCGGGGCTTGACATAGAAAATGCCATAAATTACGAGCTAGGGTATGATTTAGCACTTGGAAGCACGAATTTAAGCGTGGCGGTGTTTTACAACGATATGAAAAATATGTTTGTCCAAAAAACGCTTATTCAAACGGCAGATGAAAACGCAGCAAAAGCCGTTTGCGCCGTGCCTAGCAAAAGCAAAGGCAAATACTCTTGCTACCAAAATGTCAATGCAAACAGCGGCTACACTTGGGGCGGTGAAGTGGGCGTGGAGCAGGGCTTTTTCGCTGATGATATGCTGATTTTGGGGGCGAATTATAGTTTTATCCAAAAAAGAGCCAAAGGCGTTGGGCTTGAAGCTTACGGTAGCTCGGACGGCAAAAAAATCCTTGATTATCCAAACCACATAGCTAACGCTAAAATCATTATAAAGCCGATAAACAGCCTTAATTTCATCGCTCTTAGCACGCTTGAAAGCGCAAGATACTATGAAGACGGCAACGGCGGCTATGACAAGGGCGCAAACTACTTTACTTTGGACTTGTCGGCAAACTACGAGCTTGGCAAGGGTTTGAGCGTCAATGCTGGCGTGTTGAATTTAACCGATAGAGATAACTTTTCTGGCGTTACAGGGCAGAGCTATCATTTCGCTGGGCGACAATGGTTTGCAGGCTTTGAGTATAAATACTAGCGGGCGTTTGCAAGCGCAAAGGCTTGTAAAGACGATGCTTGCAAAGACGGGATTAAGCAAAGCTTGCAAAAAAGCTTTGCTTGCGATGATTGATGAAATTCACTCACAATCGACGCTTTTTAACAAAAAATTTATAGCTTTGTTTCAACGGCTATAAATTTATAACTTTGTTTCAACGCTATAAATTTATGGTTTTGTTTCAATGCTGTAAATTTTTTGACATTTCGCAAGGTTTTGCCACGCAAAAAGCCGAATTTCGCTCAAATTTTCATCTAAAATCAAGCAAAATTCAGCTTTTTTTGTCCAAATCTTTGTCTATTTCTTTGATTTTTTCGACAACTTGGGCGATTATCCACTCAGGCGTGCTAGCCCCAGCACTCACACCGCAATGCTTTTTGCCCGCGAACCACTCGGGCTTTAACTCGCTTTTTGTTTCGATTAAATAGCTATCCTTGCAGTTTCCTTGCGCGATGAGAAAGAGCTGCTTGGTGTTTGCTGAGTTTTTACCGCCCACAATTACCATCACATCGCTTTTTAATGAGAGTTTTTCGATGGCATCTTGGTTTTTAAAAGTCGCATCGCAAATCGTGTTAAACACGCGCACTTCCTTGCATTTAGCCACTAAAAAGCTTACTATTTTGGCAAAAAGCTCGGGTTTTTTTGTCGTTTGGCTCACCACGGCGATTTTTGCGGGCAGCCGTACCCCCAAAAGCTCGCTCTCATCAAGCACGACATAGGCTTTGGTGCTGACATAGCTTTTCACACCCTTAACTTCTGGGTGATTTTCATCGCCGAAAATCACGACTTCATAGCCCTCCGCGCTCATCTTTTCGCAGATTTGCTGGGGCTTGGTTACAAAGGGACAAGTCGCATCGTAAATTTCAATGTCTTTTTTGCGAAGCTCGCTCAAATCGCCCTTTGTGATGCCGTGCGTGCGTATAATCGCCTTTTTTTCGTCCTTTAACTCGCTTATGTTTTGCAGGGTTTTGACATTAAAATTCGCTTGCAAGCGCGAAATTTCAGCAGGGTTGTGGATAAGCTCGCCTATGGTAGCGGCGTTTCCTACCTGCTCGGCTTTTTTAATCGCCCTTTTTACGCCAAAACAAAAGCCATAATTTTCCGCTAACTCGATAATCACAATGTTTCCTTTTTGTCATTTGAATTTTTGCTGTTTTAAATTTTGTTTTAACTTCCTTGAAATTTTACGCAAAATTTGTGAATTTTTGCGAAATTTTACACGAAAATTCAGTAGTTTTTAAACAAATCTTGGTGTCTGCCTATCCTGTAAAGTGTCAAAATTTCTTTATCTCGCTTATAGATGACAACCAAATCCCCAAAGATATGGCATTCTCTAAACCCTTTAAAATCGCCTTTTAATGAGTGGTCGTTAAGTCTTTCGTCTAAAATTTCGCAAGTTTGGAGTTGTAAAATCGTGTTTTTGATTTTTTCTAAATTCCAACCCTGTTTTTTGACAAGTTTAAAGTCCTTTATGTAGGTGTTTTCAAAGTGAATTTCGCGCATTATTGCTCATCATCTTCGCTTGCAAGCATTTTTTCAAAATCCGCATAATCCTTTGTTTTAAGCACGGTGTAAGAATTTCTCAAAGCATTAGCCGTTTCATCAGTGGGTATGCTTTGCAACGCTTGCTCGATTTGGCTTTTTTTGCTTTCTAGCTCAGCGATTTGCTCTTTGGTGCTGTTAAGCTCCATAAACAAGGCTTCTTCGTTATAAACGCTGTAATCAATAGCCTTTGCGCCCATTTTAGTCCTTTCTTTTGGCTTTATACTTGCATTATAACACAAAATTTATGAATTTTATACGAAAAATTTAAGAAAAAAATTATAAAATCACCCTTAAACTCATAAAGGCTTTGAAATGACTTGCTTTGTGGCATTTAGGCGTTTTTCACTCCACAAAACCACGCTTTTAATCGCTTCTTTTTCTACGGCTTTGATGAAAGTTTCCATAAATTCAAAGGCGATTTGGTTGTTTTGATTCACGGGTAAGGGGATTTTTTCAGCTCTTAAACGACTATCATTTATTTCTCTTGCAAATTCATATTTTGGCTTTGTAAGTTTTTCAAAAATTGTGCTTAAAAACAAAGCAATATAGCGATTTAATTCTTTATCTTTTGTCCAAATAATCATACAATGGTCTGATGAGACAAATTTATACGAATGATAAAAGCAACTCCCTACACTGCCGCTATTAGCTAATGTCAATTTGTTTTCATAGATTTTCATATAATCAGGCGGAGATACATAAGCATCTATGCCGTTATTTGTCGCTGTTGATGAGATATAAGGGGTTTTGCCTTTTGTATGGTCGGCTTTTTTATATCTTTTGCCCCGCTCATATATAAATACTTTGTCAAAATGAAATTCGCGCCATTGTAAAGTGCTTAAAGGGGTTAAATTTGGATTAGATGAAAGATATTGTTTGTATGCGTTTAGGTTAAATGTCCCCCCCCCCCCATTAGCTTTAAGCACTTCGTAGAATTTAAGAAGTTTTGCACTGTGTTCTTGTTCTATATTTTTTATAAATTTTTCCATAAGTGCAAAATTTGGAGCATTTGTATCATCACTAGGCAAGAAAATGCTATGTTTTTCTAAGCTATTTTGTCTATATTGTTTTCCATAGCCCCATTTTTCTTTATCTTTGTTTATCACAGCGCTGATAAATTGCATAGCATACTTACTCATACCTTGCTTGGCGGTAAGGACGAGTATATTATCATCACAACAAAAATCCTCAATATGCACAAAACAATTACAAAACATATCAATGGTGATAGCGTTTTTAAACACTTTTTGATTTGTATTGCTAATATATTCCTTTACACCTTGATTTTGTTCGCCAGCTGTTACGAGTGGATATTTGCCTTTTGTTCTATCGTTTTTTGTGAGTCTTGTTCCTCTTTCGTAGTCAAACAAAGCTGTCAATTTAAATTCTTTCCACTTGCAAGGCAAATCATTCATAAGCTCTACTGCTATTTGCATAAGAGCCTCCTGCAAAAAATGGTGCGTTTGGTTGTCAAGTTGTGAATAAGCAGGACAAGCCAAAGAGTTAAGAGAGTTCCCCCCCCCCCCCC
>OIZF01000139.1_pt1 | contig 49970 bp, 46 predicted proteins | sample 1588471 | NCBI WGS metagenome assembly OIZF01 (sample SAMN03283279) | human gut metagenome | biome: human-associated habitat; material: feces | host: Homo sapiens | place: Peru | collected 2012
AACTCATACCGGCAACTCCTGCACCGATAATCAGAAAATCATACTTATAAACCATGAGTTTATCTATTTCTCAATTCTTAATTCGTTGCAAAATTACTAATTTCTCTTTAAAATGCGCAATATGCGGTGGTTTTTTTGTAATTTTGCAGTGTTTTTTAATAAAAAGGTATGACAGACAGAACTTTTCATAAGCGTTTTACGGTGCCAGCGAAGTGTGGAGTGGGTGTTTTCGCACTCTTGGTGGGTTACTTCTTTTGGATGAAGGTGGCTATCATCGGCATCCTCCTCGCCATCGTCATCGTGGGCATGATAGAGCGCATCCTCCATACCACCTATACCTTTCGCCGTGTGAAGCCCATCGACCGTGACGAGGAGATGGATTTCATCGTCATCGACGAGGGACGCTTCTCCAGCAAGAAGACCATCCCGGTATGTGACATCATCAGCGTGACTCCGATGAAGGCGTGCTTCGGCTTGGACCATGCGCTTGTCATCGAGTTTGGACACAAGCGAATGGTGAGCCTGCAACCCGACAATGAGGAGGGATTCGTCAAGGAAGTGGAGAAGAGAATGGGGAAGTGAAGAGTGAAGAACGAAGAGTGAAGAATTCTCTTGCTGTATTTTTGAATAAAATTAGGTAATGAATAAGATATTAAGATATGTGATGAGCTTGCTGTCTGTGATGGTGATGAGCCTGCCGCTGCAAGCCCAAGTGGTGATAGACAATACGGAACAGGAGACGAAGGAAGAAGAGCCTGCCGACGACAAGGACGAACTGGCTGTCTCCGACTCCCTCATGGTGGATAGCTTGGCTTCCGACTCCCTGCCTTGGCCTCACGCTGTGCAGGTGGGCTTGGACAATCTGCTGAAAAGCAAGATGTTTGAGACCTCGCAGGTGGGCATCATGGTGTGGGACCTGGAGGCGGATTCTTGCATATATCGCTTCCGTGAACGCCAGTTGATGCGACCTGCCAGCACCATGAAACTCGTGACGGCGATTACCGCACTGGATAAGTTGGGCGGCTCTTATCAGTTTAAGACCACCCTCAAATATACGGGCACGGTGGAGAACGGCGTGCTCAAGGGCGACATCTACTGCGTGGGCGGCATGGACCCTCGATTCAACACCGACGACATGACGGCGTTCGTCACCAGCCTGAAGGAACTGGGCGTGGATAGCATCCAGGGCAGCATCTATGCCGACCGCTCGATGAAGGACGAAGACCTCTTGGGCGAGGGATGGTGCTGGGATGATGACAACCCGGTGCTCTCGCCATTGGTGTTCGGAAGGAAAGACCTGTTTATGGATAGATTCCTTAGCAAGTTGAAGGATGCGGGCATCTTCTATGCTGGTTTCGGGGCATCCGTGAAACGCTGTCCGCAGGGAGCGTTCACCATTTGTACCCGTTTCCATACGATGGACCAGATATTGCACAAGATGATGAAGGAGAGCGACAATCTCTATGCCGAGAGCATGTACTACCAGATAGCGGCTTCGACAGGCAACCGACCTGCCAGTGCCAAGAGTGCGAGAAACGTGGAGCGGCAGTTGATACGCAAGATAGGACTCGATCCTGCTCGCTACAAACTCGCCGATGGTTCCGGTCTCTCGCTCTACAACTATCTGAGTGCCGAACTGGAGGTGAAGCTCCTTCGCTATGCCTATCGTGACGAGAATATGTATCAGCAGTTGAAGCAATCCCTGCCTATCGCTGGTGTCGATGGCACGCTGAAGAAGCGCATGAAAACGGGTTATGCCCATGGCAACGTGAAGGCGAAGACCGGCACGCTGACGGGCATCATCTCGCTCGCTGGCTATTGCAAGGCGGCGAATGGGCATGAGCTTTGCTTCTCTATCATCAATAATGGTATCATGCACGGCAATAATGCCAGAAACTTCGCCGACAAGGTGTGTGAGTTGCTGTGCAAGCCGTGAATGAAGTGAAGTGTGAAGAATGCTATAGTTTTTTAGAGTATGGAGGAGATTCGTAAGTTTGTAGAGGATTTGATTCAGATGGCTGGAGTCACGGGCGGTGCAGTGCCAGTGGTTCGCCATATCTTGCTCACCATCACCGCCATCTTGCTGGCGATGTTGAGCGACTTGTTGTGTCGCCGTCTCTTGGTGCCGATTATCATGAAGGTGACGGATAAGACGGAGGTGACATGGGATGATGTGCTCTTCAATAAGAAGGTGCTCACCTCGGCTTGCCATATCGTGCCAGCGGTGGTGATATGGTCGCTCATGCCATTGGTGTATCTCGAATATCCTATCTTCAAGGAGATACTGGAGCGTGCCACGGGCATCTACATCGTGGTGATGTCGGTGAGGACGGCTTTGGTGTTCATCGGCTCGTTCAAGGGCTTGGAGAGTTCCGAGGAGCGTCGTTCCTCAGCCCAACAGTATTTCCATACCTTCTGTGGCGTGCTTCGCATCCTGATGCTCTTTGTGGCTGGTGTGGTCGTGGTCGCCATCTTGTTGGGCAAGAACCCGTTGACGCTCTTCGCTGGCTTGGGTGCTACCTCGGCAGTGCTGATGCTGGTGTTCAAGGACACCATCCTCGGCTTGGCAGCCGGTGTCAGACTGACGAGCAATGATATGCTCCACAAGGGCGACTGGATTACGGTGAAGTCGGTGGATGCCAATGGTATCGTGGAGGAGATGTCGCTCACCACGGTGAAGGTGCGCAATTTCGACAACACCATCGTCACCATCTCGCCAGCCACGCTTGTCAACGGCAGTTTCCAGAATTGGATTGGTATGCAGAAGAGTGGGGGACGAAGGGTACAGCGCAAGGTGTATTTCGACTTCCGCAGCATCCGCTTGGTGGATGAGGAATTGAGGGCTCGCCTATTGGAGAAGCACTTCGCCACAGAGGATTCGTTCAAGCCGAAGGAGAGTTTGCAGAAAATGCTGGCAAAGGCTGAGGTGGGAAATGAGCATCAGACAGAAATGGAGAAAGATCAGAATGCTGGGCTAGGAAATGCTAGGCAGCATGAACATCAGGTTTTGGCTGATTTGAGAAATCCTGTTGCCTTGGCTCCAACCAATCTCCAGCTCTATCGCAAATACATGGAGAAGTATCTGCGTGAGCGCCCAGAGGTGAATACAGAAATGACCTTGATGGTGCGCCAGTTGGAGGCAACGCAGTGCGGACTTCCGATGGAGTTCTATTTCTTCGTGAAGGATAAGGTTTGGGTGAATTACGAGCATATCCTGGCAGAGATTATGGAACATGCTTATGCGCTGAGTGCTGAGTTCGGCTTGAAGATTTATCAGCAGTACCCGGAACAATAAAAACTTCCCTTCAATAACTTCCTCAAAGTATAAAGCTTGAATAAAAGATGTCTTTTTCCAATCAAATCATATCTTGGTTTCGTGAGAACGGCAGGGCATTGCCTTGGCGTGAGACTCGTGATCCTTACGCCATCTGGCTCAGTGAGATTATCTTGCAGCAGACGCGTATTGTTCAGGGCTTGGAATATTGGGAGCGATTCATGGCTCAATATCCTACGGTCGAGGCGTTGGCGGCGGCAAGTGAGGATGACGTGCTAAAGCTTTGGCAGGGCTTGGGCTACTACTCTCGTGCTCGCAATCTCCATGCGGCAGCCAAGCAAATTGTGGAGATGGGCAAGTTCCCTGATACGTTGGAGGGCATCAAGTCGCTGAAGGGAGTGGGCGATTACACGGCGGCAGCCATCGGCTCCTTCGCCTTCGACATTCCTGCGGCGGTTGTGGATGGAAACGTATATCGTGTGCTTTCGAGATATTTCGGCATAGATACGCCCATCAACTCGACCCAAGGGAAAAAGGAATTCGCTGCTTTGGCGCAATCATTGATTCCTGGAGGAGATTCGCTTGACGCTTTCGCTTCTCTAGGCTCAATCTCTTCTCTAGATTCAATTTCTCCTCTAGATTCATCCGCTTCTTTAAAAGCATCCGTCTCTTCTTCGGAGAAAATTCTTCCGAATGGATTTGAAATGAAGCTGTCTCCCATTTCAGCCTATAATCAAGGAATGATGGATTTCGGTGCCATTCAATGCACACCGCAATCGCCCAAGTGCTTGCTCTGTCCGCTAGCCGAGACTTGCGAGGCATTGCGAAATGACCGAGTAGCTGAGTTGCCCGTAAAGGAGAAAAAACTGAAGGTGCAAACTCGCCGCCTCACCTATATATATATAAGGTGTCAAGAAGAGACATCGGCGAATGGCGAACAAGCGGAACCTATGATCGCCATCCATCGCCGTGGCAAGGGAGACATTTGGCAGGGACTGTGGGAGCCATACAATGCTTCCGACTCCAAGAAAACTCCTATTGAGTATCACGAAGATATCGAAAAGATGTTTCATCTCCCAACCGCCTCATTGAATTATGGCATCACCCGAATAGCAAAAGATGTGAAGCATGTCTTGACGCATCGCATCCTTCTCGCCGATTTCTATCTCTTGGAAACGGATGGACGATTCCCTTTGCCTGCTGATTATATCTGGATCAAGGAATCGGAGTTCGACCAATATGGCATTCCGAGACTCATAGAGATTCTCTTGGAGAAACTCCGTAAGTGGGAAAGTGAATAATAAAAAAATAAGCAAAATAAGAAACTCGAAGATGGCGTTCCTTATTTTGCTTGTTCCTTTAACTTATCTAACTTCTCGAAGTTCTGGCATTTAGTAGTTCTGAGCCTCAATCTGGAAGTAGCTCTGTGGGTGGTTGCAAACTGGGCAAACCTCAGGAGCCTGCTTTCCTACGCAGATGTGACCACAGTTGGCGCACTGCCAGATGCAATCGCCGTCACGAGAGAAGACGAGCTTGTCCTGTACGTTCTTCAAGAGCTTGCGATAACGCTCCTCGTGGTGCTTCTCGATCTCGGCTACCATCTCAAACTTGATGGCAATCTCCTCGAAGCCTTCCTCACGAGCCTCCTTCGCCATGCGAGGGTACATTTCTGTCCACTCATCGTGCTCGCCCTCGGCAGCAGCCTGCAAGTTCTTCTCTGTGTCCTGGATGGCACCGCCCTCCAAGTACTTGAACCATATCTTGGCGTGCTCCTTCTCGTTGGCAGCAGTCTCCTCGAAGATGTTGGCTATCTGAACATAACCATCCTTCTTGGCCTTGGATGCGAAGTATGTATATTTATTACGAGCTTGAGACTCACCTGCGAAAGCCTCTTGCAAATTCTTCTCTGTTTTTGTACCTTTCAATTCTTTCATAATGTATCTGTATTAAAATTAATAATTACTTGGTTTTAAATCACATTGCAAAGATATTGTAATTTTTCCAAACTTGCAAGCCTTTTCCTATAAATCTTTCTTCCTTTATAGGTTTTTAACAAAAAACGTCGTCTTTCGAGAGATTTGCCAAGGGATGATGCGCCTATTTGACAAGGCACCGATTCACCGGGATGCAGTGGGAATCCTTGATTTCTCCTATCACGATGATGCTGTGAAGGCTACCGATGCAGTCGATGTTGCCCAGGGTGTTGAGCATGAAGTCTTGGTAGTCCTTCATGTCGTGGGCATACACCTTGATTTGGAAATCGTAATCGCCAGTGGTGTTGTAGCATTCCGTAATCTGGTCTATCTTTTGCACGGTGTCCATAAACTGCTGTATCAGGTCGTGGGTGTGCTGCTTCAGTCGGATGTTGCAGAGCACAATGACGTTGTGACCCAACTTGTGATGGTCTACCACGGCTGAATATCTAGTAATGTATCCCTCTCGCTCCAATCGTTTCTGTCGTTCGAAGGTGGGTGAGGGGGATAAGTGTACTCTGGCGGCTAGTTCCTTCACCGTCATATTGGAATTTTGCTGCAAAAGTCGCAGTATCTTGATGTCGATTTCATCGAGTGTCTCTTGTGTTGCCATTGTTATGAGGAGTTAAGAAGTTAAGGAGTCAAAGGGAGTTAAGACGTAAGCTTCTTTCCTTATGCTCTTCTAAATGTTTTATGAAAACGTAATTTTGCAGAATATTATTCTGTGAAATTCGCAATTCTGCTGCAAAGTTAGCATATTTTTCTGAATTACGAAGAATGTTTGGCGGATAAAATACTTCTTCTTACCTTTGCACTCGCAAATCCGGATGCCGCAAGTCCTTGGTTTCTGATGACAAGGCTTGCAATGTTGAATATAATAACATTTTTAAAAGAAGAAGATTATGAGTAACATATCAAACAAGCATTTTGAGGCTGTGGGCAGCTACTTGCGCCCTGCCGAGTTGAAGGAAGCAAGAGTGAAGTTTGCTGAGGGACAGATTTCTGCCACCGACTTGCGTCGCATCGAGGATAGACTGATTGCCGATGTCATCAAGCAGCAGAAGGAGCACGGTTTGCCTTACATCACGGATGGTGAGTTCCGTCGCAGTTATTGGCACCTTGACTTCATGTGGGGATTCGGTGGCGTGGAGCACATCGAGTTGGAACATGGTTATCAGTTCCATGGCGTGGAGACCACCAAGGGCTCTTTGAAGTTGACAGGCAAGATTACGGGCGATAACCATCCTTTCATCAAGGACTTCCTCTTCGTCAAGCAGTTTGAGGAGGAGGGCGTTGAGGCGAAGCAGACCATTCCGGCTCCAGCCCAGTTCCTCTCAGAGTTGTTCCGTGGCAACAATTCGAAGAATACCCGTGAGTTCTATCCTAACACCGAGGAGTTGATCAAGGACATCGCCCAGGCTTATCGCACCTTCTTCCAGGAGATTTGTGCAGCAGGTTGTCGCACGGTGCAACTCGACGACTGTACTTGGGGCATGATCGTGGATGATGACTATTGGAAGTCGATGTTGGGCAATGGCTTCACATTGGAGCATGAGGCGTTGCAATATCTCAAGGTGAACAACCTCGCCATCGAGGGCAAGCCTGAGGGATTGACCATCAACACCCATGTATGTCGTGGCAACTATCATTCTTGCTATGCCGCCAAGGGTGCTTACGACCCAGTGGCTCCTTATCTCTTTGCCCATGAGAACGTGGATACCTTCTATCTGGAGTTTGACGATGAGCGTTCGGGCAGTTTCGAGCCTTTGAAGTATGTGTCTGATAACAAGAAGGTGGTGCTCGGTTTGGTTACCAGCAAGTCGCCAGTCTTGGAGGACAAGGCTACGGTCATCGCTCGCATCCACGAGGCTGCCCAGTATGTGCCTTTGGAGCGTCTGAGTCTCAGCCCTCAGTGCGGCTTCGCCTCTTGCGAGATAGGCAACAAGTTGACGGAGGCAGAGCAATGGGCTAAGCTCGACTTGATCAGAGAGATAGCCGAGGAGGTTTGGGGATAAGCGAAGGCTTATCTCCTTTATCCGTAAAATAGTTACGTTTTCCCCTTTTATAGTTAAGTGCCATTTAATATATTTGTTGTATTTTTGCGCCAACTGTTAATACACAATATTATTATATGAACAGAAAAATCATGCATAAAATCGTAATGATGGCAGTTGGTGAAGTCGTTGCAGCTCTGCGACCAGAAGCCTTTGAATCCAGCCAACAAGTTGAATAATTATATAGAGTAGCACTGGTGAGAAGACATAAAATCACATATTTCTCCATTTTAAACAACTTTGTTTTAAACAACCTTGTTTAAAACGGATTTTTTTATTAACTTTGCAGTCGTTAAGCATATTGAGAACATATAAGCAAAGTAAGAATATGGCAAAGAATATGGAAGCTCCTTTTGTTTTTGGTGTTCGAGTGGAAGGTGATGCTTTCACCGACCGTAGAGAAGAAACCGAACGATTGAAGGCTAACTTTACCTATGGGGTGAATACTATCTTGATTTCACCTCGTCGTATGGGTAAGACTTCATTGGTGGATAAGGTATGCTCATTAGTGGAGGGCGATGACATAAAAATAGCGCGTATAGATGCTTTTGGTTGTCGCTCGGAGAATGATTTCATCAATGCTTTTGCCACGGCTGTCGTTAGGGCGACTTCTAACGACTTTTCTTTGTCTTTGGAATATAATGCGAGTAATCAGACCACTGAGGAGGTGTTGAAACTTCCAGAAGTCATAGCCCAATCCAAAGGCTATCGTATTGTGGTGTGTATAGATGAGTTTCAGCAGATAGGTGATTTTCCCGATTCCTTGACTTTCCAAAAGAAGCTTCGTGGCATTTGGCAGTTGCAGAGCCATGTGTCTTATTGCCTGTATGGTAGCAAGAAGCACATGATGGAGCAGATGTTTCAAAACCAAAGCTATCCATTCTATCGCTTTGGTGATTTCTTCTATCTCAACAAGATTGGCGAAGAGGACTGGGTGGAGTATATCTGCCAAAGATTTGAGGCGACAGGAAAGCATATTTCTGAGAACCTGGCACGTGAGATATGCTTGGTTACTGATAGATATTCCTCTTATGTTCAACAGCTGGCATGGTTCGTTTGGTTGCGTACGGCAGATGCTATTCCGGCTACATCCAAAGATGTGCAGTATGGCATCGACCGATTATTGGATGCTTGCGAGCCTTTGTTTATCCAACAGACGGAAGACCTTTCTGCCTATCAGATGAATTTCCTCCATGCCTTGGTGAATGGAGTACACACTGGTTTTACGCAGAGTGCGATATTGGCTAATTATCGCCTTGGTACCGCTGCCAATATCACCAGATTGAAAAAAGCATTGATAGAGAAGGACTTGGTGATGATCACAGCCCCCAAGTATCTGGAGATGAGCGACCCAATATTGGCATTGTGGCTCAAAAAGAGAGTGTGGAAAGAGTAACCCCTCTTCTAGGCACTCTTCTGCATGTCCTTATCCACCATGGCACATACACAACTGTCAGACCATACATTCTCAGCCGTCTCTATCATATCGATGATGGTATAGATAGGCAGGATGATGCCCATGATGCCGATAGGAGCGTTCATGCCCGACATCAGGGAGAGGGTCAGAAAATAGCAACCCATTGGGACACCGGCATTGCCCACTGCTGACAGGACGGAGATGAAAAGCCAAAGTATCATGGTAGATAATGACAGCTGAATGCCTCCGTTTTGCATCAAGAATAGGGAGGTGACGAGGATGAATGCTGCACATCCATTCATGTTGATGGTGGTGCAGATAGGCAATACGAATCGAGAAACCTTGTTGGATACGCCCATCCTCGTTTCCGCTGTGTTCATGGTGACTGGCAGAGTGGCTGCGGAACTCTTCGTGAAGAGTGCCATCAATACAGCCGGCATCATCTTGCTCAGTGTACGCACAGGATTGATGCCCCTTGCCAATAGGAACAGAGGCAAGACGATGAAGAACTGGATGACATTGCCACCCAAGATGATGGCAACATACTTGCCCAATGAATCCATCACGATTCCTGCTGAGAATTGTGCCGAAAGTTGGGCGGCGAAAGCCACGATACCTAAAGGCAATGCCCATATCAAACCTCTAATCAGCATGAAAAGCAAGTCTTGTAATCCCAACAGCCCCTTCACGACTACCTCTTTCTTGTTGCTCTGTGGCATCTTGGCCAAGGCGATACCAGCTGCGGCTGCCAAGAGCAAGATGGAGAGCACGTTACCCTCGGCAAATGGTTTGATGATATTGTTGGGGATGACACCCAAGATATGGTCATAATAGGTAGTTTGTTCCAAGTTTTGAGGCAGTTCGGATGTGCCACTCAGCACCATGTCGGTAGGCAGATTGCCAGGAGCCACGATGTTGTAGAGCACCAGTCCTACGGCTGCTGCAGCTATCGTAGTGAGCAGGGTATAGACGATGGCGTGGCGGAATATCTTGCCCGTGTCAGCCTGGTTGCCCAGCGAAGACAAGGTGGTTATTACTGCCAAGGCGATGGTTGGTACCGCCAAAAGTTGGAACAATCGGGTATAGACTGTTGCCACGAAGTTCATCATCCCATTCAGCACTTCGATGCCCAGTGCGCCCAAGATGGCACCCAATATCAGAGCCCCAATCCACAGAGCCAACTGTTTGGTTTGCTTATTCTTACCTTGTTTCTTGTCTTGTATTTCCATTGTTTTTTCCATTACCTTTTCCATTGTCATACTACCTTTTGTTCATTATATTCGATTTGTGCCGGCAAAGGTACTTCTTTTCTTATAAATAGGTAATCGCACAAATGTGGTATTTCTCCAATTGTTTCAGAATAATTCCTTCAGATGACTGCTGGAAATATGGGATAATTCCTTCGGCTGACTGCTGGAAATATGGGATAATTCCTCGGCTTGACTGCTATTATCGCCAAAAAGCGCATAAGTCATGAGGCTTATGCGCTTTCTATAACTAATAACTAAAAAGTGCTACTTGGCAACTTTTTATTCTTTCAGACTACTTATCATGCAATGACATTAGTCGAATTCTTTTGGATTATCACTTCCTGAGGAGGTGCTCCCACTATCGGTGCTTGAACCTGAGGAAGAACTGCCACCGCTAGGAGTGGTAGGTGTGGTAGTGCTGCCAGAGCCACTGTTGCCAGAACCACCGCTGCTTGTGTTGTCCTTCTTGGCCTCGGAAGATCCATCTTCAAGGATGATTCCGTTGGCACCTTCCGCTACGCTTCCGTCAGTCTTCACGTCGCCGATGTAGATGGTGTCGCTCACGGCATTGGTCTCCACCGCAGCGAAGGCGATGTAGCAAGAGAGCTTGTCGTTCTTCCAGGAGGCTGGGATGTCTAGTGTGGTATTGCCATCCACGCGACTGGCTTTTTCCAAAGAGTAGATAGCCTTGCACTTGGAGAAGTTGTAAACCATAGGCATTGCAAAGTCATTCATGTTGGCTGATTGCTCATCAGAGTTGTCTGTCCAAGTGAATGTTGCCACATTGTTCTTGATGGAGGCTGCATAAATCTCCACCCCCTCAAGGCTTCCCTCGCTAAGAACCAACTTGCTTGGGTCGAATCCCAATGATGGATACTTGCCAGCAATGCAAAGTTTTACGTTTTTGCTGGTGGCTACATTGTATGGGGTAGCCGTGTCTGTGTTGCCACGATAGCCTACACGTAGATAAGGTGTGATACCTTTTAGCAACTTTTGTGTTATGGCAAACTTTGCACGTTGTGCCAACTGACTTTCAGTTCTTGCGTCTTTCTTTGAAGCAGCCAGACCACGCATGTAACCTTGTCCTTTACGGATGCTTCCTACTACAGTACCGACCTTTCCGGAGAATGGTCCCAAGATTCCTTGATAAATCTTTCCCATAATAATTTTAATTAAAATGTTCAACAATAAAAATATTTTACACTTGTGATATAAAATCAAAGTCAAACAAGCTCCGAATCAACACCGAATGAGGTCCGAATGAGTAACACACCGAATCCGTACGCTAAACGGAGGTTATTACTTGTGACTTTTTCTTTAATCTCACGCTGCAAAATTACGATATTCTCTTGAATGCACCAAAGGATTTTTCAAAGCCTTAGTAAGCCATTTTTCAAATGTTAAATCCTTCTCTTTCATCTTAAAAGCAATTTTTTTCAAACTAGTTTTTTATCGAAAATTTGAAAAATAGAGAAAAATCAAAGTTACGTATGATGAGAAATTTGAAAAAACGAAAATCAAACTTTGAAAAATGAACTTTGCTAAATATTGAAGTTTGAAAAAATGAAAAGTGATGAGGCTCAAACTTTGAAAAAATGAAAACGATGGGATTTTGAAAGAATTCAAACTAAAAAAGGCCAACCTCGAAAGGTCAGCCTTCTATGTAAAAATTTGAAATCATTAGCAAAATACAGAAGCATAGCCAAGATTTAACATTTCAGTTGCTCTATTTCCTTCAATGAATGCTCTGATGTTTCGTTTCATGCTGTCAAGACCTAGCTTTGCCTTCTTCCATTTCTCCTGACTAGCTAAGTCTGACATATTTGCCAACTTATACTCCTTACCTTTCTCTGTAGATAGGGCGGATGGCTTAGGAAAGCCAATGTCGCCATGGTAGTTTTGCTTGAGATAGGCAACAAAAGTTTCCATAGCACCATCATATCCCAATTGTTCTTTAAGGGCAATGATGGCTTTTGTGTTGAATTGACGCTTGTCAGAATCACGTTGTTGTCGAGTTTTAAGATTTAGGCTATCCAAAGCCATGGCGGTATTCTTAGCTGTTTGTTCCATATTGGGATTGTCGGGGAACAAAATGATGCCTTCACTTCTGGCTTTTGCCTTTTCTTTTAGGTGCAGTAAGAACTTCACTGCCATCACGTGTCTTGTAAACTCAAGGTTGTTCATCTTGTGGAAGTATTTCACAAGAAACAGAGGAAAGTTGTTGTTGCATTCCTTCGCTCTTTTTATATCCTCATCCGTTGGGTGCACAGACTCTAGCGTATCAATGGTGGCTTGTATGGTTTCCCATGCATTTTCGAAACATTCGTTGTAGATGAATTCCAATTCCTTGATGTCGCCCATGAGATTTTTCTCTTCTTGCATGAGGCTTTGGCACATCATCAGACTGGCGAGTACCAGTTGGTAGAATCTTTCAACTTCCTCACAAAGCATGTTAGCACATTGGCTGTACGTGAGCGCAATTTTTCTATTTACCACCATGCCTTGTCCGATAGAAAATCTACAAGGCAAAGAATTTACGTAAGCTTCTTTCTCGGAATTATCAGATACCTGTACTAGATGCTCTTCGGAAAGGTCTTGTGAGAACTGCTCCTTGAAGTTTCCAAAGGTTGTTTTAGTAATTTCTACCGCAGCCTTGAGTTGCTCGAAGCGATGGGTTATATTTGCCAATCGGTCTTGCTTAATTTCCGCAGCAAAAAAACTGTTATAGGTTTGCGAAAGGTCAAGCAGCAACATATAATGTTTGCTCAACTTCGCCAAATTTTCTTGTACGTCAAATGCCATGTACAAGATTTGCATTTTGCTAAACTTATTGTATCTAAGTTTGCTTGCCAGAGTTTCACCTTTATAGTTGGCTATCCAGGTAATCACATCAAGGATTCCTGCCTCTGAATCATTCAATTTTGTTTTAAGTTTTTCCCTAAACATCTCTATATTTTAATGTTATACAATTGATAGTCTGTAACGACAGAACTATCTTAATCATCTTTTACAATACTCTCTCATACATATTTTATATAATTGAGATTATCTTGTTTTCGTCCGCATACTCGATACATTTGGAAAACAGAAGCAAAGTTACAAAAATATTACGAGTGTAGCAATAGAAGGTGTGTTTTTTCTTTTGTTAAATATAGTCAAATGACTGATAACTAATATGTTATGTTTTGATTGGTATGTCGTTCTAAATCTCTTTTAAGATTTTTTTGAGCAAATGTTTGGCGTTCTCGATGAAAAAGAGTAAATTTGCGGTCGAAATATAATGATATATGAGAACAGTTCAAGATTACATATCCGTGATTAGAGCGAATGGTTCCAAGATTACAAGTGAGTTTGGAATCAAGACTTTGCGCATATTTGGTTCTGTGTCAAGAAATGAGCAAACGGAGAAGAGTGATTTGGATGTTTGTGTGGAAACGGAAACCCCTAATCCTTTTCTTTTGGCTGATTTCAAGGAGTACTTGCAGAATCTCTTCAAGTGCTCTGTGGATGTGGTGCGTTTCCACAAGAATATGAACCCATTTTTCAAGTCAAGAATAGAACGAGATGGAATCTATGCAATCTAGAAAATAAACTTCAACTACTGAATAAGATGAAGGGTGAATTGAAGTAGATAATATGGTATTTTATGAATGATATAGAACTTGATGATTTTCTGAAAAAGATAGAGACTGGTCTCCAAGAATCTCGTAAGCAGTTGCTCAATGAGTATGCATTGCGCAATGATTCTTTAGTGGTTGGCGATGACAATGGAAATGTATTGGAAGTTCCTGCCAAGGAAATATTGTCAAAACATCCTGAGTTAGTGCGGCAATAGTATGGAATATATCGACTTTACGCAGAAAAAATCGAACTTCATAATGAGATGGAGAATGCCATCAGAAGTTTGATGAAGGACAAGGGCATTTGGGAGATAGATCTCACGGAAGATGAGTGCTGGCAACCTTTCGATATACAGGATACGATGGTGGCTTGTACGATAGACTCTGTCTATGAGGCCGTTTATGAGAGATTGAATAAGAAATAAGGTCAGTATTTTAATTGGTTAGCATCCTCATTGTTGCGATATTCGTGGCAATGAGGATGCCTTTTTTGTACATTGTGTTCCCTAACAAAACTTTTTTGTGACTTTTTTCCTAAAAAGTTTTGTAGTTTCGATAATAATCGCTAAATTTGCGGGCAACAAACAGAGGATGGATGTAAGTCATCTTGATTCTATTGTGAAAAGTCTCAATCCACGCCGAGCTTATCAAAGAGGTCAATCCTTTATTGTTTAAGAGTCTAGGGTGGGAGAGACACGACATATTTAAGGCGTTTACTTGACGCTTTGTTCGAGACGAACTGAAACTTCGCAACTTTCATTATCCTGTCATGAACTTCGCAACGGTAGATGTCCATGGGTGTGATTCTATCACAGCCAATGGAGACTTGTACCTATTTTATATATAGGTATGAGTTTTCCATTGGTGGAGGTATTTCATATCGGCGTGGGCTCTGGCGTTGTCTGTTCGGCAGGATAGGGCAATGCGAAGGCCTCAGTTCGTGGGACAGACGACAAGCGGTTCCCACGCTTTTTTATGCTCGTAGAACAGATGTTAAACCTGCTGGTTCGGGAACATACAGCAATAATGTTTGTCAAAATATCCAAAGAGTATTATCTCTTGACTAATACAAACCTAATCTCTACAATATGAAACAAAAGATATCTTTATTAATAGGTTTAGTAGCCTTGGTTGTCATAGTTTTGTTTTTGATAAAAAAGCCAACTCCAAATCCTAACCATAACCTATTGGCAGGCACTTGCAAGGTGCTACGGAATGAAGGTAAAAAACTAAACTTGAAGCAATACCATATAAATTTTTATATGGAAAATTCGGCGAGTATGGATGGATATGTAAATGGAAATACTGAATTCAAGGATGTTTTGGGACAAATGATAGTATCGTCTCATCATTGTTGCAAAGGGACTGACTTCTATTTTATCAACAATCAAGTGTATAAAGCTAATACAAGTGCTATAGGCTTTATACAGATGTTGGCACCAGCTAATATTAAGGTTGGTAACGTGGGAACAACTGATGTCAATCAAATATTTAGAAATATCTTAAATAATACCAAGAAAGATACAATTTCAGTATTGTTTTCAGATTGTATATATTCGGTTACAGATGTGAATAGTCAATTGGATAATGCAAAGAATGCTACGACTGATGCATTTTTGACAGCATTGTCAAACGATAACACTTTGGCAACGATTGTTTTACAGTTTGTCTCAACATTTGATGGATTCTATTATGATAGAAATGATAAGCCTTTTGTCTGCAAATCACCAAGGTCTTTTTATGTAGTGATAACAGGTAATAGAGATGCCTTAAAAACTTTGTATTCTGATTTCAAAGTTGGAAGTTTACCTGGTCTTAAGAATAAGTGTTTCTTTTCTTCTGAAAGTTGGACTTTGGATGAAATGAATGCTTGTGCAATAATTTCTGATTATACAAATGCAAGAAGAATTAAAACACAGAATAATTTCTTGGATATTGACGAAATATCCTTGGATAAAACTTCTAATTCTTTACAATTTGCTGTTGGTGTAAATTTCTCTGATATATTTGTTGATGAGTCATACATATTGGATAAAAACAATTATATAGTAGAACCAAGTTCTTTCAGTGTAATAAGTGTATCAAAGGCTTCTACCTCTTCGGTTGGAGACTTTGCATATCAACCTTCTAAACCATGTGCTATAAAATTGAGTGTTCCTTATGGGAGTTTTGCGCCTGTAGTGACAGTGGCTCTTAAAAAGAGCATACCATCATGGGTGAAAAAAGCAAATGTACGGGATGATGCTGGATATGTGCCTGCGGCTAACCAAAGTTTTGCTATTCAAAAGGTTGTAGAGGGCATCTCTGCTGCCTATAGTACAGATTATAACGATTATTTCAAAGTGCAAGTAAACATTAATAAATATAATAAATAGTATGGCAGATATTATTGCAAATTTATTTGAATTATGGGGATGGGCGTATTTAGGACCATTCTCTCAGTACATGTACAAAGCTGATTTGTATATGGTTCCATTTCTTTGGCTTGTTTTACTTCCTATTGTGGTCTTGGGTGTATATTATAAATTGTGGGATAATATACGTTTGGCAAAGACTTGGATATGGCTTGTAATTGTGCTTGTTGTATCATTGGTAATTGCTGCTATAGGATTCAGTAATGCAGATGAGGGATTATATGACTATCTGAATGCACATCACATAACGAATAGTAAAATCGAAGATGCAGATTATATTTACTTTTCTGTTATTTGCTTCTGCTGGTCATTTGTTTGGTCATTTGTATTATCGTTGATTTTGAAGTTTTTTAGTGTTAAAGGAAGATATATACCATTTTAAAATTGTGCTATGAGTAAGTTGTATCTATTTGGCATTGGAGGAACTGGTTCTCGCGTCATCAGGTCATTAACAATGCTATTGGCTTCAGGTGTTGATGCAGGAGTCGAGACAATAGTTCCTATCATCATAGATCCTGATTTAAGTAATGGTGATTTGACAAGAACAATCAGCTTGCTTAAAAAATATAAGGAAATACGTTCAGAGTTGTCTTTTGGTTCAGATGTACAGTCTTGTTTCTTTAAGACAGAAATAGATGACCAAAATACAGATTTTAGGTTGCCTATTGCTAATGTGGGGAATAAAACCTTTGGACAATATGTGGAGTATGATAATTTAAGCCGGGAAGATAAGGCTATGATGAGCCTGCTCTTTAGTGATAGAAACTTGAATGCCCAAATGCAAGAGGGATTCAAGGGCAATCCAAATATGGGTAGCATCGTGTTGAATGATTTCTGCGATCCAAATAATAATGTATTGGCTAATTTGCTTGCCAATTTTGAGGATGGAGATAAAATCTTTATAATAAGTTCTATTTTTGGTGGTACTGGCGCTGCCGGTTTCCCTTTGTTACTTAAAACATTTAGACAAGCTCAACAGTTTAACACTTTCGCTAACCCTGCAACGATAGCCAATGCTCCAATTGGTGCACTTTCAGTTTTGCCGTATTTCGGGTTGCAGGCTGATGGGAATAGCGAAATCAACATGGCAACGTTTGTCACTAAAGCAAAATCTGCTCTTACATATTATCAGAATAATTTAGATACTGATGCGCTGTATTACATTGCAGACAGTATGACAAGTTCTTATGATAATGTGGAAGGATCTGATGGACAGAAAAATGATGCTCATTTGATAGAATTAGCTTCTGCTTTGGCTGTCATAGATTTTACAAGAGATTCGCAAATAATGCGTGGTTCGAAACTATACAAAGAATTCGCTTCGGAACAAGCAACAAATTGTATGGACTTGAGTCTTTTGTCTCCATCTACAAGACAAATTCTAGCAATGCCATTAATTTCTTTTTATGTGTTTTCTCAATTTTTCGAGCATCATCTTAGTACAACTTTTGATGCCGCATGGGCAAAGGCACGAAATTTTAAACAAGATATGTTGAGTGATGGATTTTATAGAAATGTAAGAGCGTTTATAGAGCGCTTTAAAGGGAGTAATTCTGAAGGATGGCTAATGGAGATGGCAAGAAACAGCCGAGGCTTTGCTCCTTTTAACTTGGATGGTTATAACAATATCTTTCATTCTATATCTGGTTATGAACCAAAACAACTTGGTTTTATGGGGAAATTCTTTGGAAATAAAGATGGTTTTGTCCTCATAGATGATGAGATTGCTAAATCATCAAATGGTGTGGATAAACGTCTCTCGGATAAAGATTATTTCATGAATGTACATTGGATTGCAATTAGAAATGCAATAGTTAAACGTCTTAATTTAGTGTAAAAATATGTCACACGTTTATAGATTACATACAGGAGGCAGCCAGACATTAGATGGGTGGGATGTCTCAAGACAATATGGACAGAATGAGATTAACAATATTGTTGATCCATCAGGAGCAACTGCTAATTTGCCGATTACTTCTGTGCCAACTCCATTTGCAAGTTTGGAATTGACGAGAAACGCATTTGAAATCTGTAGTGCCGTAGATAATGATGGTACTAATCATATTAATGGGGAAACGATCTATCATAAAATGGTTTCTTTTGCTTTAGATACTTTGGAAATTTTCTTTAATATAAGAAAACTAGGCTCGTTTTTTGAAATTATTCCATGGAATGCAAATACTCAGATTGCAAATATGATGCAAAGTGGAGATTTTGCACATCAAAGATTAGCTCAGACTTTAAGTTTGTATCTTATGCAAGATGCGCAAGCATTCAACTTTTCACCAAATTTGGTGTTTTATTTGCTGAATTATAAAAATGGACCAGCTCCATTGAATATAGTTGGTGGTACTTCACCAACATCTTTGGCCGTGGCTTCAACGAATGACTTGTCGTATGTTGCTGTTCCTCTAAGTGGTAATCATAATGCATATGATTCTACCCCTTCATCTTTCCGTTCTTTGGTACTTCGTGACCAAGAGTTTATAAAATATGTATGGGTATTACATTTGCAAAATGGATTTAGCAATTTGTATCCAGACTTATATAAATATGTAGAAGATTGTTTTAAAATACTTTCAAATCAGCAGTTTAAAATGGTACTCCGTGGTTTGACTTCTGCTGATATTCAAATCTATGAACCTATAGTGGTAGGATCGGCTAATGTCATTTTGCCAGGCAATATCATGTTGGGTACATATCAGGCTCCATTACCAGGAGATGTAAGTGATTTTACGATTAAGGCTGATTATCAGGGGGAAAACTTACCATTGGTACTCCCAAATTCTTTGGGATATAATGAATTAGGAATGCGTTATGTGAGTGGTCCATGGGATCCACGAGTAAAGGCTCCATATAGAGATACTCGTCTTATGGAAGAAAGAACCTTGCCTGGTGACAATACATTGTATCCATATCTCACAGTAGATGATATATTCCAACCATATATCATACGTACGGCTTTTCCTATAGATGAAAGTTCGTATTTCCTTGGAAACTATAAGGGAAAGCATGATTATAGCTATTTAATGCCACTGAAGAAAGAAATCTTTAAGTATTTGAGTTTGGACACAATATGTGGAAATACAACAGGACTTCATGCAACCCATATCTTTGAGTTAAAGGATATTGCAGGAGGTGGTGTGGAGGCAATCATCAATATTCCTATACAAAAAGGTAAGTATATCACTTTCCGTAGATGCTATATGCAAACTGATGATGAGCCAAGACTTGAGGATAATAAGGGCGTAATCTTAACCTGTACTTTTGATTTGTATTTGTATCCTTCTTATCATATTGTCAATGCAGATGGCATCGAAAAGTCACAGCGAGTGTATCTGCTTGATGGTGATTGGAAAGAGTTGACCAAATACTATGATTATTCTGTTGAGTTGTATAAGGCAGATAAAAGTTTTGGTGTCAATTTGGTTTCTTCTGTTATCAAGCGAGCAGATAAAAGCGAGGTGAATATGACATCGAAAATATTTGTTGCCAATGAAGAGTTTGATATTGTTCAGATAAGTAATGGCTTTGCTGCTGGTATGTTGTTCCCTAAATATGCACAAGTCGGAAATGGAACAGACTCTTATGAGTTTGCCATTGACTTTGGCACAACCAATACCCATGTTGAGTATCGTGTCAATGATGCTCAAATAACCAATCCTTTGGAAATGACAGTTTCTGATAGTGCTGTTTTAGCTCTTCACGTAAATGATAACTATTATCAAAAGCTATTTGAACAAAAAGAACTTGATAACATTATAGATGCTCCATATCAAGAATTTTTACCTGCTCTCTTTGGGGCAAATGAAATGACTGGATTCCCATTAAGAACAAATATTTGTATGGGAAAGGCTACTGCAATGGCGCAAAACCTTAAAACAAAGGTTACATTGGGAGATTATTCTATTGGTTTTCATTATGAGAGGAAAAACGATTTTCATCATAATAAGACCATAACAAATCTCAAATGGTTGGGTGCTGGTAATCAGCAGTATGTAACAAGTTTCTTTGAAGAATTGTTGATGCTTATAAGAAGCAAAGTGTTAAGAAATGGTGGCTCATTGCAAAAAACTAAAATTACTTGGTTCTATCCTGTTAGTATGGAACCATTTAGATTGTCACAGTTACGCAATGAATGGACGCAGTTGTGCCAACAATTAATTGGTACACAATGCTCTGTTCAAAGTGTAACAGAGTCTTTGGCTCCATTCTATTATTACAAAAATACACAAGGAGTTAATGCTGCATATCGTCCTGTGGTTTTGATGGATATCGGTGGTGGTACAACAGACTTTGCTGTGTATGAAAATAATCAACCAAGATTGATATCTTCTGTTCGTTTTGCTGGCAACAGTATTTATGGAGATTTTCCGGGCTTTGGCATGCAGATGAATGGATTCTATCATAAATATGGTGAGGCGTATCGTAAGAAAATAGAGGAAGCAAACATCGTATCTTTGGTGACAGCATATAATGATGTAGTTAGCAAGGCGGTTTCTGCTGATTTTGTTTCATTTTTATATTCGTTGGAACGTAATGCAGAGTTGAAGAAGAATGGGCTTTCTATTTCTTTCTCTGACGATTTGAAATGCGATTATAATATGAAAACTTCATTGCTGATGTTTTATGTCGCAGAGATTTATTATTTGGCAAATGTACTGAAGGCAAAGTCTATTGGCACTCCTGCTTATCTGACAATCAGTGGTACTGGTTCTAAGGTTTTGGACTTAATCGGAGGTCAAAAAGAGTTGGAAGGTATTGCCAAAATTGTATTTAATAATGTTATTGGCGATGATGGGAAAGTAGAATTGAAGCGTGTGGTCAATCCTAAGGAGATAACATGTAAGGGAGGGCTGAATATGAAGCCAGGAGATGTCGTAAAAGACCCTGAAGAATTGTGCTACTGTTTCAATGCATCTTCAAAAATAGAGAAAATGCCACATACTCGTTTGCAAGATATAGATGAGGACGCAATCAGTCAAGTATTGACTTTTTATAAAGGATTTGTTGACTATTTCTTTAATTTGAATGGCGACTATTCTTTTGAAAAGAACTTTGGTATCAATACATTACGCAGTTTCTCTGAGTACAAGCAAATCATGTTAGAGCATGCTCATGAAGATTTGGCCGCTGTACTTGATGCAAGAAAATCAGAACGTAACGACCCTGATGCGGAATTAGAGGACTCAATGTTCTTCTTTCCTTTGGCTGGAGGTTTAAATAGATTGTCGTATTATATATCTAATCAAAAGTAAAATGAAAAAAGTATTATATATATTTTTTGTCGTAGGATTGATTATTTCTTTGCAATCTTGTGATCGTGTTAGCAATATGCTTGGTGATAGAAATGAGTCTCAACAAGAGCGAACAAGTGAAGGCGATGCGTCATTAGATGCGGGTGCCCCTGAATCTAATGGCGATTCTGCAAAAACTGCAGACATGCAAGCTCGACTTGAGCAAAAAGATAGTGTCATTAAAGTGTTGACAGATTCTCTGAGCATTGTGGCGGAAAATGTTGCCTCTCTTCAATCAGATTTTCAAAACATGAAAAAGCAACAAGATGAATTGCAAAGCGATAAGGTCGGTGTGAAAAACTTGTTTGTGTATTTGACAATATTTACTGTTGTATTTGTCATTCTGGTGATACTTTTGGTAAGAAAACTTGTGAAAAGCACAAGTATGAAGGAAGATAAAGTAAAGGGTATTGTTGAGTATATGGCTAAGCAACACCCTGAGATAGTCTGTAGAAGTGTTAATCCGTTATTAAACCAACATGCTGGTGCAATTAATAGCCTTTTAAGAGATATGCAGATGTTAAAGTCTCAAGTAGGCAAACTTCCTGGTAATAAGGTTGGTGGAAAATCCGAAGATAGACATGATAATCAGCAAAGTTGGGAGTCTCAGGCAACCTCAAATAGTCATGCTTTCACAGGGCAGGCTTCTCCAAAAAGTAACGTGTTTTATATGAAGCGACCAATTGAAAATATGGAGTTTGATCTTTCTTTGAAGAGCTTGAATCGTACAGAGGAAACTTTATATCGTTTCGAACTTGATGCAAAGCTGCCAAACTTTGCAAAATTCTATTTTGATTGTGAATCTCCTGCTCGTGTAAGATGGGCATTGTCCACAAAAGATAAGACATTGGATAGAGTTTGTAATGCAACAGGTGATAGTACAAATGGTAGATATACGTGTACTTCACCTGGTGAGGCAAAATTGCAAGATGGCAAATGGATCGTGACTCGTAAAGCAGTGGTAATTTTTGATTAAAAAAGATGGAAGTATTTGAAATTATTATAATATTAGGTATTCTCTTTGCTCAAGTTTGTGTAGCATATTTGGCATGGGGACAGATAGAGAGTATCAGCCACTTTTTGTCTTCAGAAGATAGCTTGGAGTTGAAACAAATTACCGTGGATTTAAATGAAAATGAAAAACACCAATTGGATAAATCACATTATATTGGTGTTGTTAATAAAATCAATGACTTTGGTTTAATTCCTATTTGTCCTAATGTTTCGATTAAAAATGGTGACTCTATAATTGCAGTTAAAGGAGATTCTGAAACAAAGTGTTCTATTGTGCAAATTTGGGATGGCAATAATCGTATAGATTCTGTAAAAGCTTTCGACAATGAGGTGGAAGTCCGTTTTTCTACGTCAATTGAAGTTGATAGTTTAATATATAAAGCAGAAGAAAATCTTAGCCCAGAGATTGTTACGGTAAGTACCATATCTATGGGCGAGACAGAGAGTAGTCCTTTGCTGAGTAAAGTAGTCGCCACAATAAATAATTACTTGCGGAAAAACAAGGGAGGTGCCGCAGATTTCCATTTGATTAAGGATATTGTAGAGCGTCATACCGATTCTGTGGATGAAGAGATAAATCATAAATTACCTGTACCAATTTATTTAGGACTAATGGGTACTGTCATGGGTATTATCGTTGGTCTTTTCTCTTTGAATTTCCAGTTTGATCCACAAACAAACTCGTTGAATGGAGAACTGTTTGTCAATTCGGTCAGCGGTCTTATTAGTGGTGTGAAATTGGCAATGATATGTAGTTGTATAGGCTTAGGATTGACGACAATTTTGTCTTCTTGGCGATATATGGGAGCAAAATCAAAATTGGAGGCTCAAAAGAATGCTTTCTATGATTTTATTCAGACTCGTTTGTTGCCACAGATGACAAAGGATGCTGCTTCTACAATATTAGCGTTGCAGTCAAACTTAGAGAAGTTTAATACAAGTTTTGAGGAGAATATCAAGGGATTTGGAAATATTATGGATGATATACATTCTACCTTTGATAGTCAGGTACAGTTGCAGAAAGAGTTGAAAAAAATGGACTTGACACAAGTTGCCAATTTGAATGTCAACGTCTTGTCGCAGCTTAGAAAAAGTATGACGGAGTTCGAGAAGTTTACTCAATATTTGGGGCAAATGAATTCCTTTGTTCGCTCCACGGTAAAACTTACAGATTCTATTAATGATCAGTTGCAACGAACAGAAGCAGTTGAAACTATTGTAGAAGCTATGCGTGATAATATACAGAAAAATCAGCTCGTCATGGAGAAGTTGAGAGTCTTTTTGGAACGTGTAAATGAACAACAAGCTGTTGTTACTGCTGCTGGTGAAATAGATAGTACTATGGCGCAAGCTATAGATGAGTTGAAATCTCATGCTCAAGAGCAAATTAATAGTATTCGTACCTATACCACAGAAGCAACGCAAGATTTACATGATCTTGTTACTTCCGAACGTGGACACTTACGTAGTTTGGATAAGCTTGGAAAACTAGACGAATTAGATAAGTTGGTTTCTGCTATCAACACGATGAAAGATGATAACAGAAATGTAAACAATGCTTTGGAGAAGAAACTGGAAATGCTCGCTCATGCGGTCGTGGAAAATACAAAAGCACAACGTGGAGAGAGCGGCATACCATCATGGTTGAAGCTATCTTGTATGGTGTTATTTGTAATTACTTGTTTATTCATTATGGTTGTTGGTGTCAAGTCAATGAATGCAATGAAAAATGTTGAAAGTGCAGAATTGCAAGATATGTCTTATGGCAGCAATGCATCGGATTCCGATTCTGTTGCTGTAGACACGGCAGCTATTGATACAACTGTTTGGTAAATGTGAATGATTATGGCAAAGAAGAAAAAAGAAAGTTTCTTTTGGATTAGTTATTCTGATTTAATGACAAGTTTGTTTTTTATTTTGCTTGTCTTGTTTGTGCTATCTTCCACAGGATTGTATATGAGCGAGCAAGCAACAAGAAAGCAACTTGACAAGATTAATGAAATCCAAGAAGCAGTGAATAGATTGCCAAAGGAATATTTCCGCGAAGATTCTATCAATAAAAGATGGACTCTTCGTGAGGAATTTACTCCTCATTTTGCAAGTATGGATGCAACCATACCTCCATCGGATACGACACAGATTATTTATATAGGTAAATCCTTGATGAAAGTTGTGAATAGTTTAAATGCTTTGAAATCAACAGATAAATACTCTGGTCTTGATGTAAAATATATGGTTGTCATTGAAGGTATGGCTTCAAATATTCGTTATAACAAAAATGATGAATTAAGCTACAATAGAGCTTTGGCCGTATATTATTTGTGGAAGCGTAATGATATAGACTTTGAAAATTCTGATTGTGAGGTCCAAATTTCTGGTAGTGGTACAAGAGGAATTAGACCTTATAACACTGCTTATTATGAAGCTGTTAAAAAAGGTAGTGAAGATGCAACAAGTCTTTATGATTTGCACGAAGAAGAAAAGAACCAGTGTATTATTATCCAAATTATTCCAAAAATTAGTAATATTGAAAGATGAGAATAAGATTATTAATATCTATCTTTTTGTTTATTTCTGTTTCTTTTGTTTTTTGTGGATGTCGTCATAGACATTACAGAGACCAAGATACAGAAAATGAGAATTCTATTGGTTCTCGTAATGATAAAGATGACTATCGGGAAGAGCGAAGAATTCGGAGAGGAACAACAGTAAAAATGGAAGCTGCTGGTGGTGTCTATCTTGTGCCAATAAATGTAAATGGGTTGGATTTGAAATTTATATTTGATACAGGTGCTTCGAGTATCTGTATCTCATCTGCAGAAGCTACAGTGATGGTTAGACAAGGTAAGATTACTGCTGAAGACATTTTGGGACAGCAACAATTTCAAGATGCTACAGGAGGTGTGTCAGTAGGAACTGTGATTAATTTGAAAACTGTAGAAATTGGTGGCATCGTACTTCATGATGTAGAAGCTACAGTTGTTGATAATATACAAGCTCCGTTGTTGTTGGGACAAACAGCATTGGCAAAGTTTGGTAAAATTTCTATAGATTATGATGATTTGACAATAGAATTTAATTAATATGTTGCACTCTATTTTCAAAATATTACTGGGTTATCTTCTTTGGAAATATTTCCCATCTTGGTTGAGACTAAAGAATTCTAAAGTTATCGACCATTACATCATCGTGGGATTATCTTTGATAGGTATTCTAATGATGTTAGTTGGTGCTTTTAATCTTGTAGGAAGTCTATTGGTATGGTAAGAAACCAAATACAATTTGAACATATAGCGACTATATTGGTAGTTGCGATTATATTGATAGTAGGGTATTCGTCAGAGGATACTCCAACAAACACTACTTCTTCGAAGGGCAAGCAAGAGTTTTGTGATACAGATTCTCAAATCACCCATAGGAAAGACAACAAGGATTCCGTTCAAGCTATTAATTCCGAAAAGTTTGGACATAATTCTGCTTCGGGACTTGATGTGAGTATTAATCCTTGGTATGATAAAGGCTATGGGCAAGGATGGGAGGATGGATACGAAGATGGAATTGAAAATTTGCGTGATGATTCTTACGATGACGATTGTAACTATCGTGGTAAAAAACGAAAGCAATATCAGCTGGGTTATGCAGAAGGGTATGAGGCAGGATTTGACGATGGCTTTTCTGATAGTGACTTAGGTGAAGAAGAGGAAGAATAGCATTTCTTTTGCCTCATCTCAATTCTACAAGAGAAGATCGTTCGTCATTTGTCAACCCCATATCTTTATCCCTTCCTTTTCTACGTTTTTATAAAATGGTGTGATTTTGTATTTCTGCCATTCCTTGGCGGAATACATTATCGGATTGATATCCTCGCCCAATTCCCAACCGAGTATGGTGAGAGGGAAGGTTACAATGTCGTAGTCAGATGGAACAAGGGAGTCTTTATCTAAGATGACAAGTATGTCCCAGTCGCTATCTGCCCTCGCGGTGCCTCTGGCTTGTGAACCAAAAAGCATCGCTTTTCCATGAGGAGGCATATTCTTTGCCAAGCATTCACGGATAGCATTTAGTGTAGCTTTTGTTTGTTCCATCTGTCTTGTTTTTGTTGCAAAATTACGATTTATATTTGATACTTCAAAGTTTTTGTTAAGTTTTTATGTTTGTCTTTCAGCTTTTTGTACTAAAAACTTTGGTTTTGTAGTAAAACAGACTTATTTTCTCAGCTGCGATAAGGCATAGAGAGGGAGGATGGTGACGTGCCTGATAGCATTGCTATCCTCTTTGTCTATGTATTCAAACTCTCCGAAGTTTTCCAAAGAACAGCGGAATGCTTCTGTGAGGTGCTTTTCTCTCATAAATAGCCAAAGACTCTTCATGCCTCCTTGTGTGCCCGATTTGATTTCTATGGGAGTAATCTTGAGATGGTGAATCTCAAGATAGTCGATTTCGGCAATGCTGTTGCCGGTCTTCTCCCAGTAGAACATCTTCTGGCGTTGGATGCAAGGCTTGTTGCGCAAGATTTCCAATCCTGCAACCATCTCTGTCATACCTCCTTTATTAACCAGTTCTTGGGGAGTTCCTGTCATAATCTGTTCTATCAATAGCTGTGATAAGTTGCCCTCTAATTGAAGGACTGCCAACAATAAACCGGGGTCGAGGAAAAGTATCTTCATGCTTTTCTCGTTAGCTTCTGCGTCAAGCGGAATGCCATTGCCTGATGTGGCAACCACTGGCATTACGATACCTGCAAGGGTCAGCAATCGAATGGCTTCTCTGATCTGTGAACTTCTGTAATCTTTAGAAATGGTACTGAATGAGAGTTTTTCTCCTGCTTGATGGCAAATACCACGCATGGTGGTGCGAAGCAAATCAGGATTGACTCGCTTTTTGTATTTGCCAAAGTCATCTTCATAGGTTAAGACGATGTCTTCTTGTATGTTTCTACAGCGGTTGAAATCGTGTGTCTTGATCCACGCAAGTACACTCTCTGGCATTCCACCCACCAACAGATAGATACGGAAGTACTCGATGAGTTTCTCATGGAAAGCCGTGCCTATCGGATGTTGGCCGTCAGACTCATTGCGCATACTGATAAGCCCTTCTTCCTTGTTGGCAACAAGAAATTCATCAAAAGTCATCGGATACATGAATAAGGAATGAATTCTCCCGACTCCGAATGTTGGGAGTTCTTCGAGGGTAAATTCTAGTAATGAACCTGCGGCTATTACATGAAGTTCTGGATAGTCTTCCTTGAAAAATCGTAAAGCCATGATGGCTTCTGGGCACTCTTGTATCTCGTCGAAGAAGAGCAAGGTTTCACCTGCAACCATAGGAACCTTGATATAGTTGCTGATTTTTTGAGCTATCATGTGAACGTCAATGTCTCCTTGAAAGAAAGTCTTGATTGCCTTGTGGCGTTCAAAGTTGACTTCGGCAAAATACTTGAATTCTCTCCCAAAGTGTCTGACGGCAGATGATTTTCCAACCTGTCTGGCACCTCGGAGCAAGAGTGGTTTGCGCATGGAGTCATCTTTCCAAGCGATGAGTTCTTTGTCGATATTTCTACTGATATATTCTTGCATCTTCTTAATTGTTTGATTATCAGTTGCAAAAATAATGTAAATGTCGAAATCCGACAAATAATTTACGTTAAAATGTCGAAATCCGACAAATAATCTGTGCTAAATTGTCGAAATCCGACAAATATTTTTTGGGGAATATTCTTTTTTGTGGATTTTGTGTGTCTTATACGTGAAAAAGTTGTCACCTTTAGGATGGTTAAACTAAATTTGTTACTATCTATTTTTTGTATCACTAAATGAGTTACGCATTTTTAATTTTATCACTATATGGGTTGTCAGCGAATCCCCATTATACCTAACTAGGTTACTCTTTTTAAGGAGCTATCCCTAGAAAGGTTACGGTGATGATATTCTTTCAAATGCAAAGATACACATTTTCAACTAATTAGAAGAATTTTCCCAAGGATTTTTCCACATTTTCTGCTGTGGCCCCGCTTGATTATGTGCAACAGATGGTGTTTGATTACCGATACTCATATGCGGTCTTTCGTCGTTATAAAACGCAATAATCCTGGTCAGTTCCTTCTTACATACTTTACGAGTAGGAATTGTCATCCTATAAAGCCATTCTGTCTTTAAAATGCCGTTTGCACGTTCTGCTATGGCATTCTCCAAAGGATCTCCTGTTTGAGTCATACTTATTTGTGAGCCATGACTTTTTAGGATAGACACATAATTCTGACTGCAATACTGGCTTCCTCTGTCAGAGTGATGGATGAGTCCTTTTGCAGTTTCTTCATCAATGCTTTTATATGCCATTTTAAGCGCTTCTAATGGATATACAGTTTCTAATGTTGGACCAACAGCCCATCCAACGATTTTATGGGAATACAGGTCTGTTATAAGCGAGAGATAGCACACACCTTCATTGGTTTCAACATAGGTGATGTCACTTGCCCAAATCTGGTTCGGATGGGTAGGAACGACTCCCTTAATCAGGTTTGGGTATTTGCGATAATTATGGTCGGAATCTGTTGTCTTATAGCGCCTACGGCGCTTTATACGTACCATGAGTCCATGCTTACGCAGCATCTCAATAAATGCGTCACGACCAGGGAAGCAGCCTGTATCCTCAAACATCTGTTTCAATATGACATGCAACTTTGCAGCTCCTAAGCCAGGATTCGACTTACGATACTCACGTGCCTTTTCAATGATGATAGACTCAATGGCCTCTTCAGCAAAGCCGTCAGAGACATTGCGCTTATTATATGCTTGCCGGGTGAAACCAAACAGCCCGCATAGAGTGCCTAAACCTTGGCTCTGGCACTCTGTGCGGAGCAAGCTTACTGTTTGGTACCAGATTTTTTTCTCACAGGAATATTGAAGGTTTCTTCTGCGAGGTCAATCATGGTGGAGAATGCCTTAGAGCGAAGCTTCTCTAACTCCAAAGCCTTGCGGAGACGCTTAATCTCTGCATCTTTCTCTTTCAACTGTTCATTTGTTGTCTTTGCCATATCGTCACGGTTTTGGTCTTCTGGCGGCAAAGATAACAAATCTTTTTCATTTAAGAACTTATCCATCCAAGAAAATAGCACTGTACGACTGCTTATATAGTATTTCTTGATGATTTCTTCTGCTGGGAGCCCACTCTCCATATACTGCCAAATTCTATAAAAAAATATATATGGATGATGGACTTTTCAGAAATAATTCGTATTTTTGTACCAGATATCCATATTTGTAATCTTTATAACAATCATTATTATTATGCTAATTGGTACAATTATAATCCTTGTTGTTACAGCCGCTTTCTTTGTGGCTGGTAAATTGCGCTCCGATCTGGTGGCGCTTTGTTCGTTATTGGCTTTGCTTATTTTCCAGATATTGACTCCTGAGGAAGCCTTGTCGGGCTTCTCCAACTCGGTGGTCATCATGATGGTAGGACTCTTCGTGGTGGGAGGAGCCATTGTGCAGACGGGATTGGCAAAGATGATCAGTCGAAAAGTGTTGAAACTGGCAGGTACGAGCGAGTTGAGACTCTTCTTATTAGTGATGTTGGTAACAGCGGTCATCGGTGCCTTCGTCAGCAATACTGGAACGGTGGCTTTGATGCTGCCTATCGTGGTGAGCATGGCGGTGAATGCCGGGAGCAGTCCACGCAGATTGCTGATGCCTTTGGCTTTTGCCAGCAGTATGGGCGGTATGATGACGCTGATTGGTACGCCGCCCAATTTGATTATTCAGGATACCTTGGTGCAGGCTGGTTATCCTGCACTCTCTTTCTTCTCCTTCTTGCCAGTTGGTGTGGCTTGTCTCTTGGTGGGTGTCTTAGTGCTGATACCGTTGAGCCGTTGGTTCTTGTCACCTAAGGAGAAAGAGAATGCCGCCCAAGAGTCAGGCAAGAGCTTGAAGCAGTTGGTCAAGGAATATGGACTGACCAACAATCTTTTCCGCTTGAAGTTGTCGGATGGATGTAAGGCGATAGGCAAGACGGTCATCGACCTCGATGTATATCGCCAATATGGTATCAACATCTTGGAAATCCGCCGAGACAATGGTTCGCAGCATCGTTTCTTGCGTACGGTAAGCCAACAGGTGGCTTCGTCGGAGGCATTGTTGGAAGCAGATGACGTGCTCTATGTCTCTGGGGATGCAAGTGAGATTCAGCGATTGGCGACCGACTTCGGTTTCACGATGCTGGATTCAAGTTATACGGAGGCAGGAAAGGGTAATCAAGAAAGTGAAAACTCTGTCAAGAAATCCAATGATAGAAGTCCTTCTCTTGATTTCTATGATATAGGTATCGCCGAAATCTTGTTGATGCCTTCTGCTTCGCTTGTCGGAAGAATGGTGAAGGAGACTGGATTCCGCAAGAAATATAACGTGAACATCTTGGGTATTCGCCGCAAGAACGAGTATCTCTTACACAATCTCGGTGATGTGAAATTGCATAGTGGTGATGCCCTCTTGGTGCAAGGCGACTGGAAGGACATCGCCCGACTGGAGCATGAGGATACCGAGTGGGTGGTATTGGGACAGCCATTGAAGCAAGCCGAAAAGGTAACCTTGGATTACAAGGCTCCAGTGGCAGGTGCCATCATGCTCTTGATGGTGGCTTTGATGGTATTCGATTGGATTCCGGTAGCTCCAGTTACGGCTGTGATGATAGCTGGAGTGCTGATGGTGCTTACGGGATGCTTCCGCAGTGTGGAGGCTGCCTACAAGACTATCAACTGGGAAACCATCGTGCTCTTTGCCGCCATGCTTCCGATGTCTCATGCGCTGGAGAAGACGGGTGCTTCGGCTTGGCTCTCTGATGCCTTGGTACAGTGTATGGGTGGCAGCGGACCAATCCTCATGTTGGCAGGTGTGTATTTTGCCACTTCGTTGATGACGATGTTTATCAGCAATACGGTTACGGCGGTGTTGATGGCTCCGATAGCCTTGCATAGTGCCTTGCAGATAGGGGTGAGTCCTGTGCCGTATCTCTTTGCGGTAACGGTAGCGGCAAGTATGTGTTTCGCCTCACCGTTCTCAACACCGCCAAATGCGTTGGTGATGCCGGCAGGTCAATACACCTTTATGGATTATATCAAGGTGGGATTGCCGTTGCAGATTATTATGGGATTGGTGATGATAGCCGTTCTTCCACTATTATTTCCCTTTTAAAATAGGTGTTATTCTCATTTTGATTTGGCGTTCTGAGAAAAAAGAAGTACTTTTGCGGTCGTTTAAGTAAAAATACGATTAAGTAAGAATCAAAAACAGAATGCAATATGGAACAGACATTGAATCATTTTGAGAATGCGGCGTTTTCAGCTACTGCATGTGATATGGAGGAAACCATCGTCTATCAGAACGCTTTGTCTATCAAGCGTAAGGGAGATGTGAGAGGTAAGAGTGTGTTCGGCTGCCATAAGGAGAAATCGAACGAGTAATGAAGAAATTATTTTTGTAGATAAGAAAATGGAATATATGTCACAAGAAGGCTACGATGAGTTGGTAGCCGAACTGGAACATTTGGAGAAGGTGGAATTGCCTGCCGTGCGTGATGCCATCGCTGAGGCTCGCGACAAGGGTGACTTGAGTGAGAACTTCGAGTATCATGCCGCCAAGCGTGAGCAAGGCAGATTGTTGGGTAGAATCAGTTTCAAGCGCAAGGTGTTGGAGAATGCGAGAGTCATCGACAAGTCTCGCCTCAAGAGTGATACCGTGGGCTTGTTGAGTCAGGTGGAGATTACCAATCTCGCCAATAAGTTTAAGATGACTTACACCATCGTGAGTCCTCACGAGTCGAATATCCATGAGGGTAAGATTTCCATCAAGTCGCCTATTGCCCAGGCACTTTTGGGCAAGAAGTCTGGGGATGTGGTGGAGGTCAGAGTGCCTGCTGGTAAGCTGAACTTGCGCATCGAGAGCGTGAAATTATAAAGGAAAAATGGCTACAGCATTTATTGACAGGAAGAATAAAAGAAATATTATACGCAAAAGGGTAGGCTCTCATCAAGGGAACTTACCCTTTTATCTGTTTTTTTGTTATGATTCTATGTTTGTTACTTCACTTCAGTCAACTTGCCTGTCTGTGAGTCGATGATATACCCATGCAGGTTCACATCCTTTGGCACCAAAGGATGGTTACGGATGGTATTAACTGTGTTTCTTACGGAATCCTCTGTATCGTGGAAACCCTCCAGCCAATGGTCCAAGTCGATGCCACAGAGACCAATGGTGTCGATGACATCTTGAGGGATGCCTCTTTTTAGCATGAGTTCTTTCATTTGGGCACCATTCATGTGACAAGCTCCACAGTTGGAGTGGGCGATGACCATGATTTCCTCCACGCCCAGCTCATAGATGGCAACCAAAAGGCTGCGCATGGCTGAATCGAAAGGACTGATGACCAATCCTCCAGCGTTTTTAATCAACTTGGCATCGCCATTCTTCAAGCCCAATGCCGCTGGCAGAAGCTCCGTAAGGCGAGTATCCATACATGAGAGAATGGCCAATTTCTTATCAGGATACTTACTGGTAAGATATTTCTCATAGCCCTTGTTGGCTACAAACTGCTCATTATATTTGATGATTTCTTCTATAATCATAATGCTATATTTTAATCTGTTGTTACTGTTCGTAGATACAAAGGTACGCTTTTTGATTGAGAATACGTCATGTCATTCGTCATTTTTTGTGATTTGTAACATTTTTGGTGAATGAAAATGAAAAGAATGAAGCCTTTATAGGTTAAAATAGTAAAATATTTGATAGAAAACCAATGGAATGTTGGTTTATTATCAAAATATTTACTATTTTTGTAATAATAAAATAAAGAGAAAATATGATTTCATTTGAAAGTGATTATAACAACGGTATGTTGCCTGAGATTATAGAGAATCTCAGCAAAACGAATGATGACAAGACATCGGGATATGGATTCGACCCATATAGTGAATCAGCCAAGAAAAAAATACGCAAGGCGATTGGCAATGAAGAGGCTGATGTATATTTCCTGATTGGTGGCACACAAACCAATACCACAGTCATCGACTCCCTCCTCTTGGGATGCGAAGGAGTCATTTGTGTAGAGACAGGACATATCGAGGTGCATGAGTCGGGGGCGGTGGAAGCCTTCGGTCACAAAGTGCTGACCATCCCTTCTGCTGACAGCAAGTTGAAGGCAGCAGACTTGGCTGATTACATGGAAACCTTCTTGGGTGACGAGACCCATCCTCACATGGTTCAGCCAGGTATGGTCTATATCTCCTTGCCTACTGAACTGGGTATGGTCTATACTCAGCAAGAACTTGCCGACCTCTACGCCACTTGCCAGAAATATCAGTTGCGCCTCTTCATAGATGGTGCTCGACTGGGATATGGCTTGATGTCGGAGGCTTGCGAGTACGATCTCCCATACGTGGCAGAGCATTGCGATGTATTCTATATCGGTGGAACCAAGGTGGGGGCTATGTTTGGTGAAGCTGTGGTGTTCTCTGGAATGAAAGCACCGAAGTATTTCTTTACCAATGTGAAACGACACGGAGCTTTGCTGGCAAAGGGAAGAATGCTTGGCATCCAGTTTGACACCCTCTTCACGGATGAGTTGTATTTCAAGATTTCCAAGCATGCCATCAATATGGCTGCTGGCATTCGCAAGATATTTGCCAAGCACAATATACCATTGGCTTACGATTCGCCAACAAACCAACAGTTTGTCATCCTCTCGCCAACTCTTTATCAAGCCCTCTCCAAGCTTGTTGCTTTCGAGATTTGGGAGAAGAAGAATGAGCAAGAGATAGTATGCCGATTTGTGACAAGTTGGGCTACGAAAGAGGAGGAATTAGAGGAATTGGACAAGGCTATAGAGAAATGTATGGCTTAGAATCTAACATAAAGAATGGAGGAATCCCTAAGCGCATCTTGTTGGTTACCTTGCGGATGATGCCAGTGATGCTGTCTTTTTTCTCCGGTACCTATCGTGCCTTGATAGCTACGGTAGGCAAAATTCTCGGACTTTGTGGTGTGGCAGGTGCCGTGGCTGCAAGTGGTGTAGGCAAGTACATTCTGAAAGACTTGCGTAAATTCGTTGGTTGTTCCATTGTTATTCCTAAATATGTAATGTTATGTCTCTTTTTATAAAGTATAACTAACAAACTCGTCTTTTCTTGCTGTATTATAAAGTATAATTAATAAATCTATATTTCGTTCTCAAATACAACAGGAATGCAATACTTTGATTTGTATGCTTTCCCATTCATCTTTCCAGGTTTCCACTTGGGCAGTTTCTTGACGACTCTGATGGCTTCCTTGTCGTATTCGGGAGCAAAACCACGCATCAGTTTTATGTTCTTCACCCTTCCTTTTTCATCGATGGTGCATACGATGATGATCCGAATCTTCTTTTGGATGCGAGAAGGTTTCTTTGGCCATCGCAGATGGTCGTGAATGTATTGCTTCAATGCAATTGGACCTCCTGGAAATTCAGGCAATTCTTCTGGTAGATTGCAAATAAACTTAGTGGATGTCGAGTCGGATAGAGTAGCATCCTGCTTGATATGCTGTGCATTTGTTGGCAAACAGAATGTTAATGCCACTAGACAAATAATGATGAAATGCCAAGGTTGCTTGTTGCATGCTGATGGGGCTGCCATACCAGCACGGAGCAGCATCTCTATCTTATCTTCCTTGATAGGTTGGGAGGTATAGCTGCGAACGGAGGTTCGAGCCATGATGGTGTCAAATATTTCGTTCTTTTCCATTTCTTTTCATAATTATGCTCATATTTATAATTCTAGTTTTGACCGCAAAGTTACACATATTATTCTGAAAAATGTAATTTGGGGATGTGAAACTTTCGTAAATACGTGCTTTGGGAGAGTCTCTATCACTTTGATTTCGAGTTTTCGCATTAGCATCTTCAAGCTTTGACATCCGCAGGCTAAGCCTGGTGATTTTGTCTTACTAGAGCAACTTTTTGCCCTCGCCGAGGGCAAAAAGTTGCCATAACTGGACACATATAGGTGACCAACTTCGGTCACTATAGACGACAAGCTCCAATCATCATAGGCGACTCCTCTCGGCCGCTATAGACGCTTATGGTGAAGGAGGGTGAAGGGTGGTGAAGGGTTTTCATCCCAATTCATTTCTGTTTTTTTAGTTGTGTGAAAATAAGTGCAAAAATTTGGCAGTCTCAATTATTCATTGTACTTTTGCCGACATAACCAAAAATGACTTATGAATCAATTCACTAAGATTATTGCAGCCCAGCTCAAGTTGAAAGAGCAGGCTGTGGAGAATACATTGGCGTTGTTGGAGGAGGGATGCACCATTCCTTTCATCTCTCGTTATCGTAAGGAGAAAACCGGCAACATGGACGAGGTGAGCATCGAAGCTATCGCTCAAGCCAATGAGAAACTGAAGGAGATGGCGAAACGAAAGGATACCATCCTCAAGACCATCGATGAACAAGGCAAACTGACCGATGCGCTCAAGAAACGTATCGAGGACTGTTGGGATGCCACCGAACTGGAAGACATCTATCTGCCTTATAAGCCGAAACGCAGAACTCGTGCCCAGATAGCTCGTGAACAGGGCTTGGAACCCTTGGCTCAAATCCTCCTCTTGCAGCGTGAGCGCAACATCATGCAGGCTGCCAAGAGGTTTGTGGGCGACAAGGTGGCTGATGTGGATGCCGCTATTCAGGGCGCCAAGGACATTATCGCCGAGACTGTGAGCGAGAATGAGGAGAGCCGCAATGCCATCCGTGGTGAGTTCCGTCGTGGTGCCATCATCACCTCCAAGGTGGTGGCGAAGAAGAAGGACGAGGAAGAGGCGCAACGCTTCTCTGATTACTTCGACTTCTCTGAGCCTTTGAAGCGTTGCAGTTCCCATCGCTTGTTGGCGATGCGTCGTGGTGAGGCAGCGGGCATCTTGCGTGTTGGCATCTCTGCCGATGACGAGCAGTGTACGGATAAGTTGAAACGCCATTATGTACATGGATATGGTGAGAGCCAGACCTTGGTGGGCGAGGCTGTGGATGATGCCTTCAAGCGTCTGCTGAAGCCAAGCATCGAGACCGAGTTTGCGGCATTGAGCAAGCAGAAGGCGGACGAGGAGGCCATCGTGGTCTTCGCCGACAACTTGCGCCAGCTCCTCTTGGCTGCCCCTCTCGGGCAGAAGCGAGTGATGGCTGTTGACCCAGGTTTCGCCAATGGTTGCAAGACCGCTTGCTTGGATGCGCAGGGCAACCTCATCCATCACGAAATTGTCTTCCCTCATCCTCCTCGCAGCAAGCGAATGGAGGCTACCGCTTCCATCAAGCGTATGGTGCGCCAATATCAGGTGGAGGCGATGGCTGTGGGCAATGGTACGGCGAGCCGTGAGACCAGCGACTGGCTGCATGAGATAGAGTTCGATCATCCTGTGGATATCTATGTGGTGAGCGAGGATGGAGCTTCCATCTATTCTGCCTCCAAGATAGCCCGTGATGAGTTCCCAGACGAGGATGTCACCGTGCGTGGTGCCGTGAGCATCGGTCGTCGATTGATGGACCCATTGGCGGAGTTGGTAAAGATAGATCCGAAGAGCATCGGTGTCGGTCAGTATCAGCATGATGTCGATCAGACCCAGTTGAAGAAGAGCCTCGATACCGTGGTGATGAGTTGTGTGAACTCGGTGGGTGTCAACTTGAACACTGCCTCTCAGCATCTCTTGACGTACGTGAGTGGTTTGGGACCTACCTTGGCGAAGAACATCGTGGAGTATCGTCGTGAGAATGGTGCCTTTGCTTCCCGTGCCCAGTTGAAGAAGGTGCCTCGCTTGGGGCCATCAGCTTTCGAGCAGTGTGCCGGCTTCCTTCGCATCCCTGGAGCCAAGAATCCGCTCGACAACAGTGCCGTGCATCCTGAGCGTTATGCCTTGGTGGAGACGATGGCAAAGGACCAAGGTGTGACTGTGAAGCAACTCGTGGAGGACAAGGCCCTGCAGAAGAAGATAGACGTGAAGAAGTATGTGACAGCCGAGGTGGGTATGCCTACCTTGACCGACATCATGGCTGAGCTTGACAAGCCGGGCTTGGACCCTCGTGGAGAGGTGGAGAAGTTTGAGTTTGATGCGAGCATCAAGACGATGGAGGATTTGCAGGTGGGCATGGTGGTGCCGGGTATCGTGACCAACATCACCAAGTTTGGTGCCTTTGTCGATATAGGCGTTCATCAGGATGGATTGGTCCATGTCTCCCAGATGTCCAATCGCTACATCAACGACCCTAGTGAGGTGGTGAAGCTCCATGAGCACGTGATGGTACGTGTCGCCGAGGTCGATTTGAAGCGCAAGCGCATCGCCTTGTCGATGAAGGGAGTGAAGTAACTCCATTGTCTCCTTGTGATAGCAATAAGGAATGTGATTTATGGCATTCGTCATCTGCACCTTAGGCAGTTTTTGCGTAATGGGCTTGAATAAATGTAAGTCATTATATATTGTGATAAAATCAAGAAGAAAGCTCTCTTGGAAGGGCTTTCTTCTTTTAGACCAATTCTAAATTACCTACATCTAGGTATTGTGTATTTTTTGATTTCATCGTAACTTTGCAGCCGATAAGGAAGGGGTATTGTTGCCCCTATAAAACTAAGAAGCTGTTTAAAAGATGAGAAAGAGAATTCTATCAATACTTTCAATCGTTATTTTGTTTTCATGGGCTGCTATGGCAGTTCCTGCATATTCCGGCAAGATGAAAGTAAGGCAAGGCGATGGTTCTTGGCTTACAATAACTCTGCGAGGAGATGAATACGCTCATGTGGCTTTGACCATTGATGGCTATCCCGTGGCTTGGAATCAGGCTTCTTCTTCATACGAATATGCCAAATATATAGGAGAGGATTGGGTCCCTAGTGGTGTTGTGGCTTCAGACCCAGAGTTGAGGGATGAAGCTACGACAAGTTATCTCAAAGATATAAATAAAGAAGGTAATATTGGTGAAAAACTAGCCCAAAATAGAACTCAGAGATTGAAGGCTTTAAAATCGATTAAGCCACAGAATTTAATTAAACGTACCCGCATTAGTGATGTGCCGACAATAGGAAAACAAAAAGCATTGGTTCTGTTGGTGGAGTTTAGTGACCGAAAATTCTCCATGCAAAATCCACAGGCGTTTTACAAAGACTTGCTTAATAAAGATGGGTATTATAATGAGTTTGGTGCCAATGGTAGCGCTCGTGATTTTTATATAGCGAGTTCGAATGGTAACTATCTACCCGATTTTGATGTCTATGGTCCAATACAGGTAACACGTTCTTCTACCTATTATGGAGTAGGTGGCGGAACGCAGAATGTACCAAGTATGATAGTGGAAGCCATCAAGAAAGCTGACGAATTTGTGGATTTCTCGCAGTATGATACCGATGGTGATGGATATGTGGATAACGTTTATGTTTTTTATGCTGGTTATGGGCAAGCTGATTCTCATTATGCCAATACGATTTGGCCGCATTCATACAATTTGGAAAACGCCGGTAAGGCAGTTAGCTTGGATGGTAAAATCATTAGTCAATATGCTTGTAGCCAAGAAATCAATGGGCAGACTGACAATCCTGTTGGTATAGGTACTTTTGTCCATGAGTTTGGGCATGTCTTGGGGTTGGCTGACCATTATGACACCAAAGGCGACAATTATAGTTTGGGAGATTGGGATACTATGTCTTCTGGTTCTTATACCAATAATCAGAATACGCCTCCTTTGTTTTCTGCCTTTGAGCGAGCTGAGTTGGGGTGGTTGAATTATACTTCTCTTGATGCTGATGGCAAGGATGTGTATTCTTTGAAGTCCTTGGCCCAGGAAAACAAGGCTTATCGTGTAGCAGTCCCAAACAGTTCCCATGAATATTTTATATTGGAAAATAGACAAAATGAAGGATGGGACAAGTATTTGCCTGGACATGGAATGCTCGTTTGGCATGTGGATATGGATGAGGCTGTTTGGCGTCGGAATGAACTGAATGTGGATGCAAACCACCCACATCTTTATATAGTGCCAGCAGATTCTGTTGATTCTTATGGAACAATGGATGGTGATGCTTTTCCTGGAACGAAAGAAGTAAAACAAGCTTGGTTTAATGACTGGAATCAAAACTATGTCTTTGGATTTGATGCTCTGGAAGAAATGAATGGTCTTGTCAGTTTTGCAATGGCAGGTTCGAAAATTGAATTGGAAACGCCGTCTGGCTTGAAGGTGACGGAACTCTTAGGAAAGTCTGCTAAGCTTTCTTGGGAGACTGTAACCAAAGCTTCTTTTTACCAATTGGAACTATGGCAAGACTCTCATTTGGTAAAGTCTTGGCAAACCAATGATGCCTCTCCTGTCATCCTCAAAGATTTAGTGCCTGAGACATCTTATGAATTGCGCATTTCTGCCGGAATGGCACAGTTCTCTTCTGGGGTAGCTTGCCTTCAGTTTACCACTTTGCCATTGCAATTTGTAGAAAAGAAAGTTGTTCTTTGTCAACCGGCTCATTTGACAGAGAGTTCCATTACTGCCCGATGGAACCAGTTGGAAGGCAGTGATAACTATCTTGTTTCCTTGTTTGAGCATCAAATGACTGGAACGGGAAGTGAGAGTTGCAACTTTGATGATGCAGCGGAAAGCCTTCCATCAGGGTGGACGACTAGTTGTGGCAATTATGTGGATAACATTTACGGGCAAGCACCTTATGCTTTGAAGATGACGAAAGATCTGGATTATCTTCTAATGAGGCATCATGGTGTAAAGTTCACTCATTTGAAATTTTGGCTTTATTCTTATCATGACAAAAATCAATTCACCGTTGAACAGGCTATTGGTGGCAAATGGCAGGTAGCTCAGACGATTGATACCAAGAGAAGTGAACCAAAGTACGTGGAAATGGACTTGGAACAGGCGGATTCTGTTCGCATCATCGCTAATATCTATAAGTATCTTTCGCTGATAGATGATGTGTCAGTCGATTATATCTGTGATGAAATGCACCCAATTGCAGGAAAAACGTGCATCAACGTGGGAAAACGGCAAGAATATACTTTTGATGGTTTGGAGAAAGGAAAAACGTATAGTTATGCGGTTGTGGCGAGAAATGCTTTTGGTGAGGAAACGCAGCAAACGGATTTCATGACTGTAACCTTGGATGACGAGACGATAGCAAATGGGATTCATGAGGTGAAGAAAAATGGGACTGTGGCAGTCCCTGAGGTTTATGACTTGCATGGAAATTTATATCATGGAACAAACTTGCCAAAGGGTATTTATGTGGTAAAAAAAGGTAATCAAACTCGTAAAATAATAGTACATTGATGAAAGTATTTAAATATATTCTCTTATGTTTGACTTCTTGTGGGGCTATGAGTGGATATGCTCAAAACGCCAAGAATAAGGTGGTTGAAAAAGATTCTCTCTTGTCAAAAACACAGGAAATTGGCGAAGTTGTGGTAACGGCGCAGGAGTCTCGTGGCTTGTCGGCTGCTTCTGTCATAGAAAAACATGCCATGGAGCATTTGCAACCTTCTAGTTTCTCTGACATCTTGGAATTGCTGCCTGGTGGTCGCTCACACGATCCTGATTTGAATTCCCCCAATACCATACGCCTTCGTGAGGCTGGCAGTCCCTCTGGATATACAACGACTTCCTTGGGTACTAGTTTTGTTGTGGATGGGGCACCTATCAGTACCAATGCTAATATGCAATTTGTGGCTGGAGCCTGGGACGAGGCTACCACTTCGAGAGAAAACATGAATGCGGGTGTGGACATGCGTAGCATCTCTACCGATGATATAGAGAAAGTGGAGGTTGTACGTGGCATTCCTTCTGTGGAATATGGTGACTTGACTAGTGGTCTTGTCAAAATTGAACGCAAGAAAGGTGGCAATGATTGGAATGCTCGTCTGAAAGCTGATATGGGAAGCAAATTGTTTTATCTTGCGAAAGGCTTTGAGTGGACACCCCATGAGATGACGCTCAACCTAAGTGTGGATTATCTAAATGCCAAGGCAGACCCTAGAAATCGACTTGAGAATTATAAGAGATTGACTTTTTCTGCTCGTTTGGGTAAAACTTGGACAACAGGTAGGCATCAACTATCTTTGTTCTCCAATTTAGACTATACGGGTTCTTTTGATAATGATAAGGTTGATCCAGACTTAAATAATCAGGCGGAGGATGCCTATAAGTCTCAATACAATAAGGTAGGCTTCAATGTTAAACTGGACTTGTCGCCTCTCAAGCGAACTTGGTTTAAGACGTTCAATCTGATGCTATCTTCTTCTTATGAGGATAATTTGATAGAGCGTTCTAAATTGGTGCAGTTGACTCGTCAGTCGGTAGCAGCGACTTCTATGGTTGCAGGAGAACATGATGGAGTCGTCTTGCCTTATAAGTATCAGGCATATCATAATGTGGATGGAAAGCCTTTCTATTTCTTCGCTAAATTGAATGGTAAGTTTCAGATTCCGTCAGATGTGATTTCTAATACTCTGCTCTTGGGAATGGATTGGAATTTGGATAAGAACTTTGGTAAAGGACAGGTTTATGATATGGAACGTCCTCTCTATGCCACATCAATGTCTTTGCGTCCTCGTTCGCTTTCCTCAATACCTTCTAACCAACAGTGGGCTTTGTATGCAGAAGAACGTCTCACACTACCTTTTGCAGGTCATTCATTGGAAGTTGTAGGTGGTATTCGTGGCACCCAAATGTTGAATTTGGCTGAAGGCTTTCGGATGAAAGGTAAGTTCTATTGGGATCCTCGTGTCAATGTTGGCTTGACATTCCCAAAGTTTATGGTGGGTAATAGAATTTCTTTTGTCCGCATATCGGGAGGCGTGGGAGAACATACGAAGTTCCCTACAATGGATCAGCTGTACCCAGACCCAGTGTATCTGGATTTGACTCAGTTGAACTATTATCATGCGAATGCTGCGTATCGTAGGGTAAATATCATGACATACGTGATAGATCCTACCAACAAGAACTTGACTCCAGCTCGTAATCTGAAATGGGAGGTGAGCACGGATGTAAATATAGGTGGCAATCGTCTTTCGGTAACCTTGTTTAGGGAAAACATGACATCAGGTTTCCGTAGTCAAAGCTATTATGCTCCATATACATATAAATGGTATGATACTTCTGGAATTGATGCAGATGCGCTTGTCGGTCCACCTTCGTTGGATGGATTGCCATACGAACTGAGAAAGGAGTTGATGGGATATAGCTATTATACTAATGGAAGTCAAACCTTGAAGAGGGGAGTGGAATATACATTCTCTTCTCGTCGCATAGAGAAGTTGATGACTCGTCTTACCATCAATGGTGCTTGGTTCAGGACGACTTATCGTAATTCCATGGTGGAGACCTATCGCCCTAGTGCAGTTATTGGCAACAAGCAGATACAGTATGTGGGATATTACAAAAATGATGGGGGAAGCATGAATGAAATGCTGAATACAAACTTTACCCTCGACACGGATATTCCTAGATTGAAGCTCGGATTTTCGATTTCAGCGCAATGTTTATGGTACACCATGAAGCAAAATACTGAGGTAAGTAATTATCCAACGAGTTATATGGACAATGATGGTGTGATGCATGATTGGAAGGAGGGAGACGAGAACGACTTGTATTTAAAGTATTTGGTAAGAACTTACTCTACTGGTTATTACGCATTGTCACGTGTTCCTTTTTCGATGAATGTGAACTTCAAAGTGACAAAGAAACTCTTTGCAGACAGATTGAACATCGCTTTGTTCTGCAATAAATTATTGGACTATACACCAGAATATGAAGTCAATGGAGTGACCATCCGTAGGCATGTAACTCCTTATTTTGGATTAGAAATGAATGTGAAGATATGAGAAAAATATTGATGTTGTTGATGGTTATGGGGAGCTTGTTGCTTTCTTCTTGCCATCAAGATGAAGACGAGATATTTACCAATGCCAACATTGTGTTGCAAGGTGAATCGGGTATTAAAATCGAAAGAGTACAGGGTACAATAAACCTGACCAACTTGAACACCAAGCAAGTGGTGACTGCCTCCGATTTTGATGGAAATGTAGCTCATGTGAATCTCTTGCGTGGTTCCTATACCATATTGATAGAAGGAAGCATACAATATAAAGATGCACAGGGTATGACACAGGTAAAGATGTTTCGGGCAAGCACGGATTATGCAGGTCTGGAAAAGAAACAGAGCAATGAGATTTATCTCGATATAATATGGATGTAAATATGAAGACAAGGTATATTTTGATGATTTTTTCCTTGGCATGTGCCTTGGGGATGCAAGCATCAGCCAGAGATACGGCTAGGGTGGAGCATCATTCGCTTTGGAACCAGGTGGAACTTGCTTCTGCTTGCCAAAATCCAGCCATTCATGGTGTTGCTTATTTGCATTCCTATTCAGAGTTGTATATACAATTAGATCATTTGCACCAGACGGCACCTTTTGTCCAAGAAAAGGGAACGGGCTTCTTGCTAGGGGAAGCTAAGGTGGAAACTTTCTTAAAACTCAACAACCGCTCATCTGTGTGGGGGGCGGCTTCTTATATGACGGGCAAACAATACAAGGTGAGATGGAATTCTACCTCTGATTACGACTTGTTGTATCCTTACATCTTGGCAGACACATTGGGGGGTGATACGAAAAGAGAGCGTTATTCGTTTCATGGAGGTTATTCCACTCGTTTGAACCAAATATTGTTGGGTGCTGAGGCTCTTTTTAGAGCCGAACATGAATATCGGGATGTAGATCCTAGAATGCGAGGTGTCGTAACGGATTTGACGGTGAAATTAGGAAGTGGCTATGAGACATTGGGTTATCGCTATGCTCTTGGAGTTGATGTCAATGTATATAAGCAGACTAATGATGTTGATTTCTACCGAGAACTGGGTGTTATCCCTGAATATCAGATGACAGGGTTGGGAACAGAATACAGCCGCTTCTCTGGTGATAAGCGCACCTTGTATTATAAAGGTGGAGGATTTGGCTTGATGCTGTCGGCCGACCCATTGAGAAATAACGGCGTGTATGGACGTGCAAAAGTTTGGAACAGACAATACAAACGAATGGTTGCTGATTTAAATTCAACGCCTATTACTCAGCTTTTTGTTGATGCCGCAGATATAACGGTGGGATGGAAACGAAAAGGAAGGCATCTCTTGTCGTTGGATGGCAACTTCCTTTTGGTTAAACGAAGTGGAGATGAGAATATCATAGGTAAGTCTTCTTCGCAGTATTATCCCGTGATAGGCAAGTTGACCATGTATAAGAATACGCAGTTGGATGTAAATCTTAAGGTGCTGTATGGTTTGAATGCCCCTGTTAATACCTGGAATGTGCAAGCTAAGGCGGGGGTGTTGAGCAATAAGGAGAACTATGTCTATCCTGAAAGAAAGATGGATGATACGAAAGTGTATGGTTCTGTGGAGGGACAATGGATGAAGATGCTCAACAAGCAGTTGGGACTAACGGTGAGCATAGACGCTAGTTATTATGCCAATGTAGATGATCATATCTTGATGCCCTTTGCCAACATGACTGCTTCTTTTGCAGACATGATTCGGTATAAGTATCGCTTTGCAAAGGCTGATTATACACTCTTTGATGCCAAACTGAGAGCCGACTATGTGCTTCCTCATTCTCAGATAGGACTTTTTGCGGAGGTTGCTGGAGGAATGGCATTTTGTTCCGAAAAAGAGCACCAGACCCATATTCATGTAGCTTTGGGCATTAGTTTTTAGAAATAACAAAAAAATATATTATTAATTAAACACAGTATTAAAATGAAAAAGTATTTCTTGTTGAGCATGATGATGCTCATGATGATGACAATGTCGTTCACTTCTTGTGGAGATGATGACAAGGTGATTACCACTCCTGTATCCTTAAGCATCGACATGCCATTAGGATTGGAGAACGTGGTACTTTCCAACGCCAAGGCTACCTTTACAAATGTGGCTTCTAATGAGACTTATAGTGTGGAGCAATTTGTGAATAATAATGGTTCTTTTACTGCTTCTGTTGCTGATGTTCCAGAAGGTACCTATAATGTGCAGGTAACTGGTGACTTGAGCTTTACAAAGGATGGTGTTGCTGGTACGAGTAAAATCGACCAGAAAAGCGAGAATGTCAGTGTGAAGTCGGGAAGTGCCAATGTCAAGGTGGCTGTCAGTACATTCAACGCTAAGGGTGGTTTCGTTATTTCGGAGATATTCTTTGCTGGTACAAAGACCCCTGAGGGCAAGCAATATTCTGATGACCAGTATATCATTATCTCAAACAACTCTGACGTCACTCTTTATGCCGATAGTATCGCCGTATTGGAATCTACATTCCTAACTGTAACTAAGTATGATTATGACCCAGACATCATGAACGAGGCTATGACTGCAGATGCCATCTATATGATTCCTGGTACAGGCAAGGATGTTGCTGTTGAACCAGGCAAGTCTCTTGTCTTGGCAATCAATGCTAAGAATCATACGGAGGCAAACCCTTCTTCTACAGATTTGAGCAAGGCTGATTTTGAGTTTTATGATGAGAGTGCGAACACTCGTTTCCAGGACGATGATAATCCTAATGTACCAAATCTTGATAAGTGGTTCTGCTATACCAACACTTATTTCAGTTTCCATAATCGTGGTTTCAAATCATTTGCTATTGCTCGTATGCATGGTGACAAGGAGAAGTATTTGGAGGAGAATACTTATGCTGCCAACTATGTAATGGAAGTGGCTGGCAATGCTTATCCTATGACTAATAAAAATTGTGTAAAAGTTGCCAACTCTTGGATATTGGATGCTGTCAATTTGAGTATTAAGTCTATGTGGCAATGGAATGTGGTAACTGCTAGTCTTGATGCAGGTTGGGCACATTGTGGCGAAGTTGACCGCGATGAGAACCGCTATGGCAAATCTGTTATTCGTAAGAAGGATTCTGATGGCAAGTGGATTGATACCAACAACTCTACCAATGATTTTGAATCTGATGCTCCTGCATCTTTGTTACAGAAATAACTTAAAATACGATTGATTTATGAAGAAACAATTCCTTGGTCTGTTCCTTCTCGTTGCAATCCCTGTATCGCTCTCTGCCCAGAACGTGGTGCAGGATGCGTCTATCCGACAGGGTAAGTTGAAGAACGGACTCACTTATTATATCCGTCATAACGACAAGGAGGCGGGACTCGCCGACTTCTATATCGCACAGCGTGTAGGCTCCATCTTGGAAGAACCTCGCCAGCGTGGCTTGGCTCACTTCTTGGAACACATGGCTTTCAATGGTACCAAGCACTTCCCTGGCAAGGGCAAGAAACTCGGCATCGTGCCTTGGTGCGAGACCATCGGCGTGAAGTTTGGTGCCAACCTCAATGCTTATACCTCTGTCGATCAGACGGTATATCATATCGGTTCCGCTCCCATCAAACGTGAGGGCATCATCGACTCCTGTCTCTTGGTGCTCAACGACTGGAGCCAGTTCATCCTCCTCGAAGACAAGGAGATAGACAAGGAACGTGGCATCATCCACGAGGAGTGGCGCAACCGACGCACGGGCATGGCGATGCAGCGCATGATGGAGAACGTGATGCCAAAGATATACAAGGGAACCAAGTATGAGGACTGTCTGCCTATCGGAAATATGGACATCGTCGATCACTTCCCTTACAAGGACTTGCGCGATTACTACCAAAAGTGGTATCGCCCAGACCTTCAGGCTATCGTCGTGGTGGGTGACTTCAATGTGGAACAAATGGAGCAGAAAATCCAAAAACTCTTTGGCAAGATCAAGACGCACAAGAATCCTGCCGAGCGCATCTACTATCCTGTGACAGACAACGACAAGATGATTGTTGCCATCGAGAAGGACAAGGAGCAGCCTATCATCCTCGGTCATCTCTACATGAAGAGCGAGACGACTCCTGATAGCGAGAAAAACTCAGTGAAATATCAGCGCGAGGACTACATCAGTGGCTTGATTACCTATATGCTCAATGGCCGTCTATCGGAGAAGAAGCAGGTGGCTAATCCGCCTTTTATGAGTTCGACGGTGAAGAATGGCGAGTTCTTCGTGTCTCGTACCAAGGATGCCTTCAGCTTGAGCATCAGTTGCAAGCAAGACAATGTGTTGGGAGGTATCTCTGTGGCAGTGGGTGAGGTGGAGCGTGCTCGCCAGCATGGTTTCACGGCAAGCGAGTTGGAGCGTGCCAAGAAACTCTATCTCAATGCTGCCGAAAGACAGTTGAAGATGGAGAAGGACTACAAGAACTCCCACTATGTGAGCCTGTGTGTGAACAACTTTTTGGAGGGCGAACCAATCCTGACTCCTGCTTACAACTTGCAGTTGATCAAGCAGTTTGATGGTGAGGTGAATCTCGATGAGGTGAACAAACAGGTGGGTGAAATCATCACCGACAAGAACCAGGTGTTTATCATGTATGGTCCAGACAAGGAAGGCTTTGTCATTCCGTCGGAGTCGGAAATCGAGAGTACAGTGTTGGCTGCCCAGCAGAAGCAATACGATGCTTATCAGGAAGAGGAAGTGCCTCAAACCTTGATGGCTACCTTGCCTGCTCCTGGCAAAATCGTTTCGGAGAAGCCATACGGCAAGTTTGGCATGACCGAGATTACCTTGAGCAATGGCATGAAGGTGTATGTGAAGCCTACCGATTTCCAGGCAGACCAAGTGACGATGAGCATGAGGGGCGAGGGTGGAACTTCCGTCTATGGCGACAAGGATATTCCTAACTTCTCTTTCCTGACCAGTGCTGTTGCTGAGGCTGGTGTGGGCGATTTCTCAGCCACCCGTCTTCGCAAGGCTTTGGCAGGTAAGTCATTGAAAGTAGCTCCTGCTATCAATAGCGAGGGACAACGCATCACGGGAACCTCTTCTGTGAAGGACTTGGAAACGATGCTTCAGTTGACTCACCTCTATTTCACCTCTCCACGAAAGGACAGTGTGGCTTTCGAGGGTATGATGAATCGTACGCTTTCCTTGCTCAAGAATCGCAACGCCAGTTCGAAGGTGGTTTATAACGACTCGCTGTCGGCTGTGCTTTACGACCACAATGTGCGTATGGCTCCTGTCACCAAGGAGATTGCGGAGAAGGCAGACTATAACCGCATCCTCGAAATCTATCGTGAGCGTTTCAGCGATGCCAGCAACTTCAAGACCGTCTTCATCGGCAAAATCGATATGTCGCAACTCCGTCCATTGCTCTGCCAGTATCTCGCCACTCTTCCGGCTACCCACAAGGCGGAGAAGACCAACAAGGCGAATGTGGCTCAAATCGTGAAGAAGAACGAGGTGGTGAAGTTCGTTCGCAAACAGGAGACTCCGCTTGCCAACGTGAGTGTTTTCGTGACAGGCAATGTGCCTTTCTCGCCAAAGAATGACTTGACCTTGGATATGTTGACTCGTGTCTTGCAGATAGCCTATACCGACTCTGTGCGTGAGGAGAAGGGCGGAACATACGGCGTGAGTGTCAGCTTCTCATTGGAGAAGGAAGAGGATCCGAATGCCTTGGTTCGCATCTCTTATAAGTCTGATCCTAAGCGATATGACGAGCTAAATCCGATTATCTACAAGCAGTTGCAGAACATCGCCGATAACGGTCCTGTGGCTAGTAGCATGGATAAGGTGAAGAAGTACCTGAAGAAGCAATACGGTCAGATGGCGATTACCAATGATTATTGGAGTTATGTCATCTGGCATGAGTTGGATGATGAGGCTGACTTCGACAAGGATTACTGCAAGATGGTGGATGCCATCAGTGGTGAGGATGTTCAGAAGATGGCGAAGTTGCTGTTGCAGCAGAAACAGCGCATCGAAGTGACGATGCTGTCAGAATAGAGTTTCCTTTATGGAAAATAGAATAAAACCTAAAAAGCAATGTACTTGCATCGCTTTTTAGGTTTTTCTTTTTACCTTTGCAGTCCTAAGATGGAAGTAGATGAAATCGTGTTTTCTACTAGGAATAATAATAGGAATAGAAATGATGGATAAGAATAGTATAGAGAAGAGTGGCATTAGCCAAGACTGTATCGAGTCGGCGTATTGCTTCATTCACCAGAAGTTACGTGTGTATGAGTTTTCCAACAATCCTACGCAGCGAGATGACATCGAGTATGCCATCAGCCAGTATGTGGAGGGGATGAATCCTGTTTTGTATCAGCTTCTTGCCGATGGTCGCAAGGATTTCTTGCTCGACCACACGAGGTTTGAGGAGGATATGCGTATGGCGCAAGATAGTTTGGAGAAATGCCTTTAAATTTCAAATAACCCTCTACTTGTATGGTTGAAGCACTCCGTCTCGCTTTTTGACCTCACATCTCACGGTTTCCGTGTAATGAATTGTGTATTAGGTCGTTGTATGCGTGTGGTGTGAGCGCAGACACCTCACACACACCACACGACACCACACGACACCACACTTATTAAAAATCCATATATTATTAACCACCAAAAATGGAGGAGTCTATACTCGCCAAATATGAGTGAGATGGAGTGAGGTGTGAGTGAGGTGTCTGTGTTCACACCACACAGTATATAAATATCAGTCAATCAGCTAGATGTGTATGTCTCAGTGAGGTGTGAGGTAGAAAATGGAATATGTCTTCCCACATGAA
>OIZF01000142.1_pt1 | contig 49446 bp, 51 predicted proteins | sample 1588471 | NCBI WGS metagenome assembly OIZF01 (sample SAMN03283279) | human gut metagenome | biome: human-associated habitat; material: feces | host: Homo sapiens | place: Peru | collected 2012
ATACTCCATTGGAAAAATACAGAGACTTGCTTCCTGACAGATGGAAAAAGCAGTAGCAGCCAATTAAAAATATGCTGTTACTGCTTTTTTTATAATACAATGGTATAAACGCGGAGCCGCTTACGAGAAGTATCACGATTTCCGACTTTCCATCGTCAAAATCATCCATTTTTTGTTTCTTTCTCTGCCACCAAATATCGCTTTCCGGTGGCAAAACGCTTCACCTTGATGCCATCGATATTCGCCAACTTTCGACCAAAACTCATCAAACTGTCTATCTTCAGCGAACTCCCGATGCGCTTCTTCAGATAGTCGAAAATCTCTGCCGCCGACATATACTTGCCCTGCGACTCGTCTTCCACCAAGTCGAAACACATTTGGAAATATTGTTCTATCGGAGGAACGACCTCAAACTGACGGTTGCTCTGCATCAACAATGCTGTCTCCACGGAGTCGAAATACGTTTTCTCGCCAGCTCGAATCGCCGCCATCGCCTGCGCAAAAAGTTGGACATAATTAGGTTTGACGCTCACATCGATCGGTCCCGTCAACTCCACACCGATAAAACGACGATTGCCCGATGGGTCGGTCAAGATGTCATCCATGTTGCTGGTTGCGATGAAGGATGCGAGACGTGGGAACTCCTCCACATGTCCACCATACGGGCGTTTCATCTTCACGTTCGGCAACTGGATGAGATTTTTCAAGAACCCTTGTTGCACCTGTGGCGAAATCTGGTTGAACTCATCCAGGTTGATCAAGAGCGTTTGAGCCATCGCTTGATATACTTGACGTTTTTCTGACAGGACCAAGTTGTCAGTATAGCCCCATTGAAGTTCTTGCGGAATCAAGCGGCGACAGAAAGTGCTCTTGTTGAAACCTTGTTTCGAGATAAGCAGCGGCGCCACACTGTTGCCATACAATCGATGGTTGATGCCACGCCATTGGTCCACCATGCCCAAATACCAGATATAAAACCAGTCTGCCCAATGCGGATTGGCGGTCGGCACCGTGCGAGCCAATGCCCGGATGTGGTCTTTGCCATCCCATTTGCCCTCGCACTGGAAGAGATACTCATCGATCGGATCATAGTTGGCGATATAATCCGACTCCAGGAAGTTGCGTACATCCTTGATGCTCACACGGATGTCTGCCAACTGCACATCGAGCGTCATTCGCTTTTGCACACGTGGATCGACCGGAGCAAAATCGTGCCAACTTCCCTTCGTTTTGTATTCCGTGTATTTCATCAGAACATTGTATCTGAAATCGTAACGATCTCTCAGAAACACCATCATATTCATGATGTTGTCAGCAGTAGTCGGTTGCACGCCAACCTTAGATTTCTCAATCTCGCCATCGTCCGTCTCCCATCCCACAAGGTCGGGCGTAGGAAATTTCTTCACCTCTTTCACGCCCCCTTTTATCATCTCTTGCTTGCGCACATGATGGTCGATTTTCATCGGAATCGCCTGGGCGTTATAATACGGATGGGCATCAAGCGTCATCAGGAAATAATCCTTCAAGCTATGGGAAGTGGGCTGGAGTTCTTCCTTAATCAGGGTTTGATAGAGCGGAACGATCTGCTTGGCAGCCATGCGATGCAATTCCTCTGCATCCTCCTCATTTTGAGGGATTTCGCCATCTATATCGGTGTATCTCACCAAGACATGTGCCGACGTGCCATCCGCTCCCTCGATGACCGCAAAGGTGGAGGGCATCAGGGAGGCTGAACGTTTCAACGTCGCCATGTCTTCTGCCTCAAAAATGTCATCGAAAGTGAGGAGCAAGATGCCATTGACCATCTTCAGTTTGAGACAATCATTGGCTTCCTTGCCGTACTCAGCCGAAGGATAGACATGTCGCCAGTTCGCCATGCCTCGGTAACTCTCATACCCATAATCGAGTACTTCCTTACTGTTTCGGAAATTAGTAATAGTGCCTCGTGCGTCATCCTTGGCGATGCGCTGGAGGAAGGATTCGAAGTTCTTGGTGTTGAGTACCAACTGATTTTTCTTGTTGGTATGTATAATGGAAATTTTAATCATTCGTCTTGGATTTTTTATATGCGTAGTTGGAAAGTGGATTGTAGGCACTTACGATGTGACTCTATGCCTGGGCAACCAATGCCCATAGTTTGGGCACTCATTGCCCATAGGCTGGGCATCGATTGCCCGTAGTGTGGGCACTCGCCTAAACTCCCCAATAAAAAAGGTCACGCTCGGCGAGATTTTTCTCAGACTGAGCGTTGGCATCATCACGCTCGGAGACATCATCATCAGGCTGAGCGTTGGAACCATCAGGCTGAGAGCTAGCCTCATCGGAATGAGCTTGGGGGAAGTCGGGCTGGTAGGAAACAAACGTCTCCTTGAAATGGTCGAACTCCACATCGTCGTAGCCGTATGAGTGGAACAGTTCCTTGATTTCCAACTGCTGCTTCGGCAAGAGCAAAAGTTGTCCCAACTTATAGCGATAGTACTGTCCCTTGCTGCCGAGATAGCCTCGCAGGCGACAGCGCAAGGTTGGAGCATCTTTCAAAGTGACGTTGCAATAGAGGTGATCGAATCCCCATGCCAGTTTGGCGATTCTCAACTTTTCATAATACTGGCAGTTGCCATTGCGCCATGCCGATGGGAAGACGGCATTTCCGCTATGGCGTTTCTCACTCAGGAAGCGTGTCGATAAGAAACGCACGCACTCATCCTTGACGATGCATTGCTCATTGAAGCAATAAATCCATCCGTAAGGCAGGCTTTTACCAACCATTGCCTTCTTCAACATTTCTAATTGTTTCATTGATTTTTGGTGTTAGTTATTATACTTAAGGTTTCTCATAGGTTGCTGACCTGTGTGGAATCTTTAGTTTTATTTTTCTACGGCAAAATTACGAAAAAGCATTGAGAATTGCAAGTATTCTGGCAAATATTTCTAGGCATCGAAGCAAAAAGTTATCATTTTACCGCTCCAAATGTCGAAATGATGATACTTTCGCCCGAAATCGTGATACTTTCATGATACATTTCGAGGGATATAGCAGATGTGTCATAGGATGGAATCCTCTGTTTATCAGTTGGTATCGCTAGAAGACAACTCGCAAAATGATACAATGATACTTCTCCACGAAGAAAAACTTTACGTGAGGAAAGGCAAAACGTTAAAGATTGACAAAATCAAAAAGAAAAGTTTCATATATCGGAAACTTTTACTATTTTTGCAAAAAAATACAGACAATGGCAAATAGAGACTATAAATTAATGTTGTTGGAAGATGCTGAGCAATTCTTAGCATCCTTGCCTGAAAATGTCCGTTTCAAAATAACTTATAACATCAGAAGAGTCCTAGCAGGCGAAATAAATAAAGAACTCTTTGCCAAATTGGATGATTCCGATGGCATTTGGGAATTTAGAACATTATATCAAAAAACTAAATATCGACTATTTTCTTTTTGGGACAAAGAGAAGGACACTATCATCATTGCGACCCATGGTATTGTCAAAAAGACACAAAAGACTCCACCCAAAGAAATAGCTAAAGCTGAAGAAATAAAGAAAAAGTATTTTGAACTAAAAGAAAAGAAGAAATGGAAGAAATGAAAATGATTTCGTTTGACGACTTTCAAGATAAATATATCGGTAAAATTGGGACTCCCCAAAGAGATGCACTGGAGAAGCAAGTTGAAGAAGCCGTTCAGTCCTATAAATTGGGGGAAGCTCTCAAACAAGCTCGCCAAATGAAGCAACTCACTCAAGCTCAACTAGGAGAAAAAGTTGGTGTGCAAAAAGCTCAAATCTCTCGTTTGGAAAACGGAAAGAGCATCACCTTCTCGACTCTTTCCAGATTGCTAAAAGCATTGAATATCCCCGCATCCATTGAAATGTCGGGAGTTGGCAAAGTTGCCTTATGGTAATTAAAATAGAATCGCCCATACGTCTTCTCTCATCAAGGAGAACGTATGAGCGATTATGATTAAAAACTGTGTCACACTTTTTCATTATTACAATATTCGGCAAATGTTTCATTATACATTTTGCGAACACAATCATTAGGAATGCCCAATGTCAAACGGCATCCTTTTGTACCTTTGATGGTCAATAAACCATAATAGAGCAAGAAACTGGCAAACATATCGGGATTAGTTATATCCTGTGGTGAGAACACATTCTTTATAAGGACATCTATCTCGCCCCTCTCTCTGATAGTACGGAGCACATCCTTGCGATACCCATCCGCCCCATCCAATCGAAGCAACTTCTTTACATTACAGAAATCTTCCTCATATTTTGATGTTAGCATTTGCTTTGAAACTTCGCCGTTTTCAATATAGTGACAAAGATAATCAATGGCCATTTCGCAATTGAACACCCTACGCTGCGACTCCAAAGCATCCACAGAGAGACAGTAGTTTCCACACCAAAGTTCCATATCATGGATGACTGACTCGATATCTGTACCAGCAGAAATCTTCCCCTTACTTTTATAATAAGTGAGTATGCCCCTTATATCTTCAGTGGAGAAGCCTAGCATTTGATAACACTTATCGTATCCTGCTATATTCCAAGCAACATTGTTTCCTGTGACAACGCCATCAAGTACCACAGGAGTCACTCCAGTGAAGAGCGTACGTTCAAAAGCCCCCTTTACTTTCTTGAAAAAATCACAAAAGAGCCTATCGGCTTGTTCTATAGCCCTAGACATCTTTTCACCTTGCTCGTTATTAAGCATGATATTGATAAAGCTATCATATTCGTCAACGATAAGATAGAGAGGATATCACCAAACCACTCTTGGAACTTATCTTTGGTACGGCAATCGTAGTAAGCATGAAGCATACTTAGGAGCACGCTCTTACCAAAACGGCGAGGGCGAATACAGAAGAGATTGCTATAGCCTTCCTCCAAATTCGGGATAAACATAGTTTTGTCCACATAATAGAATCCTTGCTCTATTACCTGCACAAAGTTCTGTATGCCGTATGGCAATTCTTTCGTAATGTTATGCTCCATATCTTTCATCATTTATATAGACTTCATTCTAATTTTCGGCGAAGTTACGATAATTAACCGAGACTGCCAAGAATTTCCGCTGCTTTTATTTAAGGTTATCAAAATTTTTGATTACCTTCAGTATTATTCTCCAGCACCCATTTCCACACTGGTACAATCTCAATCTTGAGCCCCTTGCATTCCAACTCCCCCTCATCCTCATAAGTTACAACCATCGCCTTCTTTAAAGGATATAAAGAATGCAGAGCGGCCAAAGCATTGACCTCACGCTGCAATGTAGCCTCATCGCTCAAATCTTCTTATGCAGAGCGGATAACACCAAACTTTTCGAGCTGATGATAACCAAGTTTAACGCTCACTTGTTTCCTTTTCCATCAATTTTATGTAATTTTGCAGCCCGAAAAGAAAAACAAGGTAAAAGGAACAAACATTCTCAATAGGTATATATAAAATATGAGCAGTAATAACGTAAATGACATGACTGTTGGTTCGCCGATGCGAGCCATCTTCCGATTCGCAGTGCCCCTTATCCTGGGCTATATCCTGCAACAGATGTATCTCGTCATCGACACTGTGATCGTGGGACGATGGATAGGCGTGAACGCCTTGGCAGCCATTGGTGCCTCCACCTCCATCATGTTCTTGATCATGGGCTTCTGCAATGGTTCGTGCGCCGGCTTCGCCATCCCTGTGGCTCAGGCTTTCGGGGCGAAGGACTTCCGAAAAATGCGAACCTACGTGAGCAACAGCTATCGCATCGCCATCACCTTCGCCGTGGTCATCACCCTCTTGTCGTGCCTTTTCTGCAAGAAGATTCTGCATCTCGTCAACACCCCATTGGAGGTATTCGATGATGCCTACATCTTCCTCATGCTCCAGTTTGCGGCGATACCTTTCACGATAGGCTACAACCTGCTGGCAGGACAAATCCGTGCCCTCGGCAACTCGAAGCAACCATTCTACTTCCTCATCACCGCCTCTGTTGTCAACATCCTCCTCGATGTTCTCCTCATCTTGATTCTGGGACTTGGCGTGGAGGGAGCCGGCATCGCTACCCTTCTCTCGCAAGCCTTCTCGGTATGCCTCTGCATCCGGTTCATCAAGAAGAAGATGCAGATACTGATACCGCAAGGTGAGGAACGTGACTTTGACAACAAGAAAATCAGTATATTATTAAATAATGGTGTGCCGATGGGTTTGCAATTCTCCATCACCGGCATCGGCATCATCATGCTCCAGAGTGCCAACAATGCCCTGGGCATCACTTGTGTGGCAGCCTTCATCGCCGCCATGCGCATCAAGTATCTCTTCACTTGTGTCTTTGAGAACATCGGTGTGGCGATGGCGACCTATTGCGGTCAGAACCTCGGTGCCAAGAAGATGGAACGCATCTCACAGGGCGTGAGAGCCGCCATCAAGATGATGCTCATCTTCTTCGTGTTCAGTTTCATCGTCATCACTCCTTTTGCCGACGACATGATGACGCTCTTCGTGGATAAGGGCGAGGCTGAGGTGGTGACCTATGCCGCTGAGTTTATGCGCATCGCTTGCTACTTCTATCCTTGCCTCGGCTTGCTCACCATCTTCCGCTACAGCATCCAGGGCTTGGGATACAGCAATCTCTCGATGATGAGCGGTGTGATGGAGATGATAGCGAGATGTGGTGTGAGCCTCTGGCTAGTTCCTGCCTTTATGTGGACAGGTGTCTGCTATGGCGACCCAGTGGCATGGGTGATGGCGGATATGTTCCTCCTCCCTGCCTTCTGGTGGCTGTTCAAACACTTGAAGAAAAGGATTATTTGAATGCTCCAGAGTCGGCATCTCTATTGTTGATGTTCTTCTGGATATCTTTCTTCTTGCCAGAGAAGAAGTTCCAGCTTACTCCGATGCTCACCATGCGGTTGTTGTCCTTGATGGTGTGCCACTCCTTGCGACTCAATATCGGGTTGTCGATGGTCTCGAAGCGATACTTGGCATCATTGAAGAGCCAATAACCCGTAGCGGTGATGCGCCAGTTACCCAACTGGTAATATACAGAGAGATTGCTGGCACTCTCATCCCAATAGTTGTAGGGTCCCCTCGGTTCCTTCGCCACGATATTGCCGATGTAGGAGGCACCCCACTTGCCTTTGCGAACATCTATCTGATAGGTGAGCGGAATGCGCCACTGGTTGTGCTTGCCGATGATGCCACTGCTCATGGAGTATCGCTCGAAGGAGCCATACAAGCCGATGTTGAGCAACTCATTCTTGAAAGGCTTGATGTTGATGGCATATCCCATACCATACCACCACTGATAGTGGGAGTTCTCATAGGTTTGCACCAAGTACTTCTCCCCTTGGATGGTGCGCCACTCATAATAGACGCTCATCGGACTGTCGGTATAGACACCGAAGAAAGCCAACTGGCCTTGTATCCATGAGGCATAATGGTTGATGCGGAGGAAAGTACCATACTCATTGTTGGAGGTGAGGTTCGGGTTGCCTTGGTTCACGACCCCAGGGATGATGATGGTGGTATTCTCGTTGAGATTCGCTATCGGTGGATAGTTCACACCATTGAGCGTCTGCAACTGGATGGAACCATTCTTGAGCGGATAAGTGAGCAGGAAGGTTGGACGGATATAACTGTTGATCTTCCTGGTGTCGTCATTTTTCTGCTCTCGCCATACTCCCTCGGCACCGATGCGATAATTCAACTTGCCCAGGTTGTTCTGGTATTCAGCGGAGAAGGTCTGGATGTTGATGCGAGAGGAACTATTGTAAGGCTCATACCCCGACAAGACATTGCGAATGGTGTAATCCGACCATTTCAACCAGTTGTTCCATCCCAAGGTCAACTCTCCCTTCTTCCATTGCTTGCTATAGTTCACCTCGGTGATGAGTGAATAGGAATTGTTCTTCGAGCGCATCTTGTCATCGACGAGGATATTGTCATCGGCATCAGTCGCCGACATTTCCTTCTGCATCGGCGCGGCATCTGCCTGGGCATCATCCCCTACCTTCCACTGCTGGTTGAGGTCTTGCTGGTCATTGTGATAATAAGTACCCAGCACATCCACATCAATCTGCTGCTTATGTGGGAGTTGCTTGCTCAGATAGAGGTCGAGCGAAGGACCGAAGGTGTTGGTATAGTTGTCGTTGTGTCCCTTGCCATTCGTCCACTCCGGATGGTTTTGCGCCAAGATATCCACATTGCCACGATAGAATGTGTGCAGATAGTTAGGGGTGGCGGTGACTTGGAAGGTGATGTCCTCCGGCTTGCTGTAGGCATACTTCAGGTTCATCGTATTGTTGGTGTAACCGAAGTGCTTCTTGTAGGAGTAGAGGTAGTCCGCCAGGCGGTCGTCGAGCATGAAGGAATAGTGGTCCTCTCCGATGCAATCGTGATAGTTGCGCATCTCGATATTGTAGTCGAAGAAGAATTGGCTATATCCCTTGTTATATTTATAATAGGTGTTGCCATTCACGAAACCCGTGGTGAAAGCCGTCTTGGCATCGAAGCCCACGGCATAACCCGTATCAAGCGGTTTGGTGATGATGTTGACGAGAATATCGACATCGCCATATCGGGCAGGAGGCGCATCGTAGTACTCCACCTTCTTGATTTTCTCGGCAGGTATCGACTTGAGGTCGTTGTCGCTCGTCATCGCCACATCGTTGATGAGAATCTTCATCTTCTTGTTGACGATGCTGCGTGTCTTGCCGGTCACGGGGTCGATGATGATGCCAGGGATATTGGCGATGAGGTCTTGGGTGTGACGGGAGTTCTTCACCTGTTCCTCGTTGAAGGTGTAGGTGGCATGGTCGCCACGATCGGTACGGAGGTTGCCCTTCACCATCACTCGCTTGAGTTGGTAGGCATCGGCTTGCATCCGGATGGTTCCGATACGACCGACATTCACCAAGCGGCTAATGGTCTTATAGCCCACGTAGCTCACCTTCATGATGGCTTGATTCTGTTCGCAAGGTATCACGAAGTCGCCATTGGCATTGCTCACACCACCACAGAGGAAGGTGGAATCGTGAGGATTGAGCAACTGCACATTGGCAAACTCCACCGGCAGGTTGTGGTTGTCGATGAGTCGGCCTATCAACTTGCGTTCGCTCTTTCGGATGCACTCCACAGTAATCAAACTGTCGCTCACCACCATCTTCATCGGATAGAAGCCTATCACTCGGCGGATGGCATCGGGAATATTCGGAGCCTCCACGTTCTGGGTGACGGTGAAATCCTCCAACTCATTGTAGATAAAGCTCACCTTGTAGCGAGCGGAAGCCTTGTCGAGGTCGATGAGCACATCCGACATGCTACGGTTATGGTAGTGGCGAGAGAGATGTTGGGCACTTGCCAAGGACAGGAAAGTGACCCACAAGAATATAATGAATGAAAATCGCTTCATAAGACTGCATTTTTAACATTGGGGATATACTATTGAACGATGATTTCGTCGTTCTTCAGTTCAATATTGACATTGTCGAATTGATTCAATTCCTTGACGATGTTCTCTATCTTCGTATGGCTATCCCATTCATAATAGAGGCGAAGGCTCTTTGCCCCATCGCTCTCAAACTTGACTTGCAGGTCATAGTAGTTGGCGATTTCAGTCATCATCTTGTCGAGCGTGACATTCACGAAAGTTTTGTGGATGGCAGTTTTCTCGGCTTTCACTTCTTCGGATGGCGAGGCAACCTTGGCGGTATCGCCCTTCACGGCATCTTTTACCATCGCATTTTCCACAATCGGCATTGGCTCCTGGCTCTTGCTGATATAGGTGTGGATGGCGGCGAAGGCTATGCCTGAAATCAAGACAAAGCCAACGATGGAAGCGGCTATCTTGCGCCAAGAGAAAGGGCGGTGCTCATCGGCATGAGAATTCATCGGTATGACCTCTGCATTCTCTTCGACATGATGCTCTTCACTGAATTTCGCCCAAGCCTCATCTACATTCAAGCCTTGGGAAGATTTTTCATCCTCACCTTCCCATGCCTTTTCATCCGAATCTTCCAGACTTTGCTTCAAGAGAGCCGAATCCACCTCTTGCATGGTCTGGTAGAGCTTGCGACACTCCTCATCTCGCAATATCTCACGAACCTCGTCATCAGTATATTTCTCCTGATGATCGATGATGTCCAATATCTTTTCAAACTTATCCATAATCTTCACTCTTTTCTAAGGGTTAAAAATATCAACTGTGAACAAACTACTTTTTGTAGAATCTCTACGGATTAAACTTTTGTTGTAATTTCTTGATGCCTTGTGCCAGATGTTTATAAACTGCCACCTCGCTGATGCCCAACTCCGTGGCTATCTCCCGATATTTCAGCTTTTGCCGAAAGCGGAGTTGCAATACCTTGCGAGTTTGGGGTGTCAACTCACTCTCCATATAAGAAAGGATGGCTTCTTGCCTATCCTCCTCTTCCCTTTCGGAAGTAAAGTCGAAAGCCCCTCTGCTCATAGAGGTATCATTTAGCGGCAGAATGGATGGCGAGGCATCAAGTTGCAGCAGGTGGTGAACTCTGTCCTTCATCTTCTGCCGATTGATAAGTGTCAGGCATTTGTTGCGTACACAAACCAACAAGTAGCTGCTCTCCGTTTCGGGACGTAAGGTGACTTTTCCGTCTAGCACTTCGGCGAAGACATCGCTCACCACGTCTTGGCTTGCCGCCTCATCCTTCAGAAGCACCAAGGCGAGTTGGTACATCCGGGGGTAATGCTGTCGGAAGAGCCGTTCGATATGTTCTTTTGTCATTTGCATGATTTTTCTTGTTATTGTTTGGTTATAGTACAAACTGCCTTTTATTTTCCTAACCCTAAGTTGGAAGATTTTTCTGCAAAGATAATGCAAACGAGCGCAATGAAAGTTTACTTTCTAATTGCCGAGTGCAGTTTATCTTCTACAAAAGTATAAAAAATAGGTGGAAAAGTAACAGATATATGCATTATTCGTTAGAAAAAGTGTATCTTTGCACAACTATTAAGCAATTTCGGCAACAATGAAGAAACAAGGAACCTTACTGATTGTAGATGACAATCGCAACATTCTTACCACCGTGAGGATGCTACTCGAACCCATATTCTCCCAAATCATCACCATCGCCAACCCAAACTCCATCCCTGCCAAGCTCAGGGAGGAGAAGCCCGATGTGGTTTTGCTCGACATGAACTTCTCCAGTGGTATCAACTCCGGCAACGAGGGATTGTATTGGCTTCGTGAAATCAAGAGCCAAAGACCACAGACGGAAGTGGTGCTCTTCACCGCTTACGCCGATATTCAACTTGCCGTGACAGGCATCAAGGAGGGAGCCACCGACTTCATCGTCAAGCCTTTCGACAACGAGAAGATGATTCGTACCCTCGTGGAGGCAAGGGATCAAAACAAGGCTGTGGATAAGTTATCCACCAAGAATTGTGGAAAAACTTCGCAAAGTGCTATGTATTGGGGAGATAGCGAAGTTATGAACAGTTTAAGGAACATTGTGGATAAAGTGTCGAAAACGGATGCAAATATCCTGATTACGGGAGAGAACGGAACGGGTAAAGAGGTGCTAGCCAACGAGATACATCGTTTATCCACACGCGGCAAGAAGAATATGCTACCTGTGGATATGGGTGCCATCACCGAAACCCTCTTCGAGAGCGAACTCTTCGGTCATGTGAAGGGAGCTTTCACCGATGCCAAGGCAGACAAGCCGGGCAAGTTTGAGTTAGCCAACGACAGCACTATCTTCCTCGATGAGATAGGGAACCTATCCTATGGCTTGCAGGCGAAACTCCTCACCGCCCTTCAGCGCAGAAGCATCGTAAGAGTGGGTGGTTCTACCCAGATACCTATCAATGTTCGATTGATTTGCGCCACCAATCGCAACCTACAGGAGATGGTGAGCAATGGCGAGTTTCGAGAGGACTTGCTCTACCGCATCAACACCATCCACCTCGAATTGCCAGCCCTTCGACAGCGCAAGCAGGACATCGTGCCCCTTGCCCAGCGATTCCTCCAACAATATGGCGACCTATATAATAAGGTGAGCATCCAGTTATCCCCATCGGCAGCGGAGAAAATCACCGAGTTACCTTGGTATGGCAATATCCGAGAGTTGCAACATGCCATCGAGAAAGCCGTCATCCTCTGTGATGGCAATATCATCATGCCCGATGACATCGACGGCGGCAACCCTATCAAGAAGGAGAAACCACTCGAAGAGGTGCAGACACTCGATGAGATGGAGCATCGTATGATAGAGAAAACCATCAAGGAGTGTGAGGGCAATCTATCCATGGTGGCTGCAAGACTGGGCATCTCCCGACAAACGCTCTATAATAAGATGAAGAGATATGGGATATAGAGAGCGAAGAACAAAGAATTCAATAGTATTTTGGGGTTATGGATGTTAAGTTAGTCATTATAGTTCTTTTGTTGGTGGTATCGGTAGCAGGCTACATCCGTCTTTATCGCCACTATCGTCGTAACATCAAGAAGGTGATTTTCCTTTTTGATGCCATCGACAATGTGGATTTCTCCTTCAATTTTCCGATGCAAGGCGTATCGAAGAACGACCGCATCTTGCACCAATCCCTCAACCGCATCAAGGCTTTCTTGCAACATACCAGGGAGGAGCAGATGGAGCGTGAGAAATATTACGAGAAGATATTGAACATGGTGGATGCTGGCATCATGGTGGTGGATAGTCACGACAATGTGTTGCAACATAACCAAGCCGCCCTCCGCCTCCTCGATACCGATGTGCTCACCCATCTCAATCAGGTAAAGACAAAACTGAAGGATGAGCATCTCTCCAAGCATGAGACCGCTACCATGATCAAAGACAAGCCAGTGCGCATCATCGCCATCAGTGATGTGAGCCATGAGCTGAGCAACCAGGAGATTGACTCTTGGATCAAACTCATCCGTGTTTTGACCCACGAAATCATGAATACTATCACACCTGTTACCTCGCTGAGCGAAACCTTGCTGAAGGAATTGGGAGAAAAGGAAGAAAACGATTTGCGAATCGGTTTGGAGACGATTCACAAGACAGGCACGGAGTTACTCTCCTTTGTCAACAACTATCGCCGTTTCACCCATGTGCCTCAGCCTCAGCCATCGCTCTTGTATGTAGAGCCATTCCTCCAACGCATGGCACTGCTCTGCAACCACGAGGTAAGCATCGAAGTGGCACCGAAAGACCTTATCGTCTATGCAGATGAAAGCCTCATCGCCCATGTGGTGACCAATCTTCTGAAGAATGCGACAGAAGCCATCAAGGAGCATTCAGAGAATTTCTCCACAGGAACTGATAAATCGAAAGAAACTGATAAATCGAAAGATTGTACCTTTGCACAAAATCCATACATCCAAATCAAAGCATACGCCAACGAGCAGGAAGCCATCATCATCGACGTGATCAATAACGCCGGTCTCATCCCCGACGACATTGCTGCCCATATCTTCATCCCATTCTTCACCACAAAGAAGGAAGGCAGCGGCATTGGCTTGTCCCTCTCTCGCCAAATCATGCGAGTAAGTGGTGGCACCCTCTCCCTACATCAAGACAAGGAAGAGAATACCACCACTTTCCGAATCATCATCCCATAATCAGCCTTGCCGTTAAAATTATAGAAAATCTATAATAGAATTTGTATAATTGTAAATTAATCCTTTAACTAAAAAAAGTTAAAAAACACTTGTAAAAGCTACATCTTCCATTATTTTTCATATTTTTGCATCAAATCGCAAAAAATAATGCATATGACACTTGAAACTATGGAATCTTTGGTAGAATTATATGGTATAGTAGTTATTGTTGCTGCTATACTTATGTATATTAAACAATGGCAAATGGCTAGTGATATTAGAGCTATACGCAACCATTTCATTAAAACAAAAGAAATAAATACAAATTCTAGTTCTTCAGCTACTGCTAAAGTAATAGATTACGATCACAGACTTGACACCGTTCACCCTGGCGATAAAGTGAAAAGAACTTATGATGGGCAAACAATGTTAGTTGAATCTATTGAACCAGAAGGAATTTGTTGTTATGCAGGCGTTATTGACGGAAAACAAACATATCCCAAATCTGCACTTACATATATAGAATAATCATTATTCGTTGACATTGTTATCTGCAAGAAGTTATTAGGAGCTGCCTTTTGCACGGCATAAAGATTCGCCTTCAGATGATTTCTCAGGTCATACTTATCCCACTTATGGAGAACCGTTTGGTGAATATAGAAGAGTACCTCTTGAAATATCCTTGGTCTTATGCAAAATTTCCATGTGATGCGAGAAACTTATCCCCCAAGAATTCCTCCCTATTAATTTCGGCAGCCATTGGCGACCATTTTTGAAGAGCAAAGGCATCTATATCTATAACATTTTCTGTTACAGATACTTGAAATTTACTCGCCAATGGCGAGCAAATTAGATATTGTGCCCAATATTCATAAAAAGAGCGCATATTACGTATGTTCTGTGAAGAAAAACCACGTAATCCAGGAAGTTCACGCCGAAGTTGCTCACTTATGCCATTCACAGCCGAAGTTCCCCACTTCTCTTGTCGTGTATGATAAGAGATATACCCACCAATGCCAAAATAAAGCGACAGTTGTTCCCCTGTCACCAATTTCGCTGTCCGATATTGGCTTTGCAGTATCGTTCCCTTGATGTCGCTTACCGCCTGCTTATATTGTTGTATAGATGTCTCCATTGTCTATATTTAATTCATTGTTGTCTCACCGGATTAGGCACAAGGCAAAACTGCTACAGAGCGTAGCAGTTTTGCTTTACAATCTCTCACTCCACCTTCATTCCTTCCATCAATTCCTCGTTGAAGTACTTCACCCACGCCACATAGGTATCTTGCGCCGACTGCATGGTACCTACGAGGAAACCAGGAGTATCAGAATACTCAGAGAGCCCCCGATAGTAAAACATCTTGTGCTCATTGTCCATCACAAACGGCATAATATCATGGCGCAAACACTCACGAAACAAGATGAGGCGACCTACCCTACCATTACCATCTTGGAATGGATGGATGCGCTCAAAACGCCAATGATACTCGGCAAGGGTTTGGATGGAGAAATCTTTCTGAGCGGCATACCAATTAGCTAATGCCTGCATTTCTCTTGCTACATCTTTCGGCCGACAAGTCTCTCGGCCACCTACCTCATTGGCTAGCTTCTTCCAATCACCTACATTAAAATAAGACTTTTGGGCATCGGCAGTTCCTGTCTTCAAAATACGATGAAACTCCTTGATCATCTCATTCGACAAAGTTTTTTCTATGGTTCGCAAAAGATAATCGAATGCGACAAAGTGGTTGGTTGTTTCGATGATGTCATCCACTGGCACAGCTTCTTGATCCTTGAAACCAATGGTACGGGTTTCGAAGATATAGCGTGTTTGTTCTTCCGTCAACTTGCTACCCTCTATACGATTAGAGTTGTAAGCCAGTTGCACCTGTGTCTTGTGGTAAAGTCCACCCTTACGATGTGCCTGTTGCTCATCTATGAGAAATGCCGTCAGTTTGTTCATTGTTCTGTTCTTTGTTATAACGAATACAAATATAAGCCATTTTTCTCGAAAAGCAAAGAAAAAGAGCGATTTTTTACCAAAATCTTTGTTTTTGAATGAGATTTTGATAAGAAATCGCCTATCCATTTATTGTAACTAGCATCATACACTACTCCTTCACCACCTCTCCATCGAAGAGGCGGATGGTGCGGTTGGCTATCTTGGCATCGTGCTCATTGTGGGTCACCATCACGATGGTAGTGCCCTCGTGGTTGAGTTCGGTGAGCAAGTGCATCACCTCTGCACCATTCTTGGAGTCGAGATTACCCGTTGGCTCATCGGCAAGTATCAGCTTAGGACCAAAAACCACGGCACGAGCGATGGCTACTCGCTGCTGCTGACCACCAGAAAGCTGGTGAGGGAAATGCTTGGCACGATGGCTGATGTTCATGCGCTTCATGATGGCTTGCACCTTCTCCTTGCGCTCCGCCTTCGGGATGTTGAGGTAAGTGAGAGGAAGTTCGATATTCTCCTCCACATTCAACTCATCGATGAGGTTGAAACTTTGGAAGACAAAGCCTATCTCTCCCTTGCGAACATCGGTACGCTCCTTCTCCTTCAGGTTTTCCACCTCATGGTCGCCCAAGAAATATTTTCCTGAGGTTGGATTGTCGAGCAAACCGAGAATGTTGAGCAAGGTTGACTTGCCACAACCAGATGGTCCCATGATGGCAACGAACTCACCATCTTCTACTGTGAAAGATACATTATTGAGTGCAATCGTCTCCACCTCTTCTGTGCGGAAAGACTTGCTAAGATTTTCTACTTTGATCATTTTTTGTCAATGCTAAATGTTGAATGTTAAGTGTTAAATGAAAGGGCATACGCCATTTCTTTTACTCATCCTTGAGATATTTCACAGGATTGCTGTTTGCCACCTTATAACAGTTGATAACCACGGCTATGCCGATGATGAGCAAGAGAGCTATCGTGACATAGATGAACTCTAGCGGCGTGAGCGAGGCCTTGATGCTGAACGACATCAACCACTGTCGGGCAATCACCCAAGCCACAATATCTCCGATGACGATGCAAGGGAGGGCTATCTTGACGATGTCCTTGAGGAAGATGCGCAAGATGTCGCTCACCTTGGCACCATTCACCTTGCGGATGGCTATCTCCTTACGACGGCGGTTCACCTCATCGCTCGTATATCCCACCAATCCGAAGAGGGCGATAACCATTGTGATAATACCTCCCACCAAGATGCCATTGCGAAACTTGCGCTGAGAGGCATACTGATTCTCATACTCCACCTCATAGTTTCTTACTCGCACCTCACTGTTAGGATACATCGCCTTCACCCTATTATATAGGTCAGATAGGGCATCATCCGTGAGATTCTTAAACTTGATGAGCATGTAAGGAGCCGTATGAGCCGAATAGAAGTAAAGCATCGGGAAAGTTTTCATCTCAGAATTGTTCATAGAGAGGTCTCCCCATTGAATGTGCTTTACCACGCCACAGATGGTGAAAGTATAAAGATTACCATTCGCATCCCCCCATCCCGAGCTATTGATTTTCTTGCCGATAACTCCATCCTTCCAATGTCCCATCTTCTTCAGTTTCTCAGCACCTTGCTCATCAATCATGACCTGTCGGGAACTATCACTGCGTTCGGTGAAGGAAGTGCCTTCTACTATTGGGATTTGCATCAGATTGAAATAGTTGTCATCCACACCTCCGTTCTCTATGACATTGAACGTATTGTCGGGATCACCTTCAATGTTGATCATGCTTCCATTGGTGTGATACCCCGGTATCGTCATCGCCGTGGAAGAGGCACAGCCCTCCACATCCGGCATTCGCCTGATTTCCGCCAAGCATTGGTCACGCTGGTCACCATCAATGCCATCCACCATCAGAAGAGCCACATTCTTATAGTTATAACCAGGATTGACGAACAGCATCATCCGATACTGATTATTCACCACGAAGAGGAGGCTAAAGAGCAAGCCAGAGATGACGAACTGGATGCCCAGCAAGGCGAGTTTCCATCGGTTACGATTCTCATTATATCCACGAAAGGCGATGGCAACAGGTATCTTGTTGTATAGATAACCCGGCACAAATCCACCGATGAAAAGCACAAAGAGGCAAATCACCACCAATATCCAACTGCCACGATTGAACACCAAGGTCGCCACTGGCGCTGAGAGGAAATTCTCGATACTTCCCTTGCAGAGGAAAACCAAGATGGCTGCCAATATCACTGACAATCCTACATGCACCAAAGCCTCGGAGAAGATGATGGCATGTATGTTGATGGGTTCCGCACCATAGCATTTTCTTACTGCCATCTCACGAGAACGAGTCACGAGGTTGCCCACGATGATGAGCAGATAGTTCATCACGGAAGTAAAGAGAAGCACGAAGGCGATGATGGCCATAATCCATCCCATCATCTTGATGTAAGAGTTATGAGTATATACATCACTAAGCACCGTGAAATCATAGTTCAACTCGATGCCCATCTTCTTCATTTCCTTCAGTGGGAAATTGTCTTTTCGCATCTTTTCCACGAATGGCTTCAGTTCATCAGACTTATGCCCCTTGGCTAGGCGGATGTACGACTCATAGCAATCATTGCCCACCCATTGGTCTCTTCCATCGAAAGAAAAGAGTGACGGCGTACTATCCAAGGAGATGATGACATCCTTGCCATGAAAAGACGAACCCCAAGGAAAGCTTTCGAAGACACCACCTATCACAAAAGTCCTGCCAGGGCTGTTGGGGGTAGTGAATCGCTTGCCCACTACATTGCCACCCACTTTCTCTGCCCACTCAGAGCTGACTACACAAGACATCGGCTGTGACAAAGCTTGCTTGGCATTGCCCACCAACATCTTCTGAGGAAAGACATCGAAGAAGCAACTGTCTGCCAAAATCATCGTTGCATTGAGACTACTCTGGTCTTCAAATTTACACTGAGCGCCCTCCTGATAACCTCGGATTCTCGTTGCAGCCTCCACCATCGGAGCATAGCTTTTCACGCCATGTGCCGTAGCCCCCGATGTATGGTTGAAGTGCATACTCTGTCCTTGGTTATTGCCCACCTCGGATATTTGGTAGGTCCTATCCCATCCCTTGAAATAGGTATCGTATGTCTGCTCGAAGTAGATTTCGGCGATAATCACCGAACTGATTGCCAGTCCGAGCGCCAGACACAATATCTTGACGAAGTTGTGCTGGCCCCTTCGAGGCAGATTCTTGAATGCGTTAATAATATTATTCATATCAATATTCTGTTTCAAGGGCGTTAGCCCAATTAATCACTACTAATTAATCACTAATACATCATTATCCTTATAGGCCTCATAGCCGCTGACGATGACTTGCTCACCCGGCTCCAAACCTTCTATCACCTCATAGTATTGAGGATTCTGGCGACCGATGGTTATCTTGCGGCGATAAGCCTTCTTGCCGTCACGGTCTAACACGTAAATCCATTGACCGCCCGTTACACTATAAAACGTGCCTTTAGGTATGATTATTGCCTGCTTAGACTGTCCGAGCTGCAAATCCACGTAATATGTCTGACCGGTACGGATATTGTCTGGGCGTACGCCTTTGAAGACGAAGTCGATGCGGAACCTGCCGTCTCTCACTTCAGGATAAACCTTGCGGACTTGCAGAAGATAATGCTTGCCGTTCTGGACAAAAGAGGCATTAAGCCCCGGCTTCACACGGTCGATGTAATGCTCATCCACCTGCGCCTGCACCTTGTAGTCGCTGAGATCGTTTATCACTCCTATCTTCTGTCCTGCCTGTATGCTCTGCCCAAGCTCCACATCCAGCAAACCAATCTCACCCGAAATGGTGCTGCGGATGTTCAGCTTCTCCTTGCGCTGGCGGACCAACTGCACATTCTTCTGCATTGCTTCCAGATTGTCGCCCATCTGATTCATCTGCGAACGTCGTAGCTGCGCATCCTTCTTCAGTCGCTTGCTGATGAGCGCATGCTTCTTTACGGCAAGGTCGTAAGCTTCCTTAGCCTTCAGATACTCCTCGCGCGAATTGAGTTCTTCCTTGTGCAAAGTCTCCTGATGCTCATAGGCTCGGCGCTTGGTGATTACGTCCTGCGAAAGCGTAAGCTCCTCGTTGCTATTGTTCAGTCGGTCTTGTTCCATTGATATTTGAGTGTTGCGAAGCATGTCCTGCTTTTCGGCAAGTTCGCTCTCGGCATTCAGTATCTCAAGGTCGAGATTAGAATTGCTCAGTCGCACAAGTACATCGCCCTTATTCACATGAGCACCTTCATCTACTACTTTATCCAAAACAATACCACCTTCTTCCGAACTGATTTGCACAACGGAGATAGGCACCACCTGTCCGTCCACAGATACATAATCGTTGAACTGTGCCTTCTCTACATTTCCTATGCTCAAGCCTTTTCTGTCCACCTTCAACGTGGAAGAGAAATTGCCCAAGCCCAACCATACGAGGACTGCTATCAGAACAGCTCCTCCTGCTATCCATACCCAATACTTACGGGGCACGAGATATTTTTTCTTTTCTATTTTAATGTCCATAATTTAAGTGAAGAGTGAAAAGTGAAGAGTGAAAAATCCAATTGTGTTCTATTTATTTTACTTAAGTTTCGCAAGTGAAAGTAGTTAAGAAGTTAAGGAGTTTTTCGCGATGCTCAAGGAAACTTCGCGCCCTATGGTCGCTAAGAAGTTCTTGCAAGCAAGTGGCAAAGCCGAGCGAAACCATTGGTTTTTTGCTTTATTTATAGCATTAAAAGCATTTGGCTTAACTTCTTAACTCCTTTAACTTCTGAATTCTCAGAACTTGCGAAAGTTCAATTATTTTATTAGTCTTTCTCCTTGGTAATACCCCACTAACCTTTGTTTGATGACGAGCAGCATTTGCATCTGGAGCTCTTTTATTCTACTCTCAAGAAGCGTTTGTGCTGAGGTATGAAGGTCGAAGGTGGAAAGCATTCCTTCCTCAAACTTAAGGCTCGACATGTGATAGGCAATCGAATCGGAGGCTACCTTCTTCTGCATCTGATGCAATTCCTTGGCGTAGCCTTCTGCATCCATTATTGCTTGGGCTATTTGGTCGTGAAGCTTGCGACGGGTTTCTTCGAGATTCACCTGAGCCAGTTGCCAGTTGTTGCGTGCCTTCTTCATGCTGTGCCAACGGTCGCTATTATAAATAGGTATCGAAAGGGTCAATGCGAGATATTCGCCTTGATTGTTGCGAAACTGAGAGGCAAATCCATCGTATTGCCCTTTCAGAGAGAGATTCTTGTAATAGTTGGTAGTGATGCCACCACTGAGCGAGAGCGAGGGCAACAATCTACCCTTTGCTATCTTATAGTCATAATGTGCCAACTCCACCTCATACTCTGCCGACTTCATATCGGGAGAGATATTCAGGAAACTCTGATAGATATTTTCAGAGTTCGGCTTGTCGCCTATAGTCAGCTGACATGATGCAAGGCTTTTCTCCTTATCTTTAGATTGAATATCCAACTTCAATTCATCACCTATGGGATAATTCATAGCCGATTTTAAGGCAAGCAGACTCTGCCTTGCCATATTCTGCTGATGCGTAAGACTGTATTCGTCTTCAGCCACCTGCGATTCCATCTGTACCACATCCGGTCGTCCTTTCTCGCCCAATTCATACAGACGTTGCATCTTAGCCAGCATACGTCGGCTCTCACTCAACTTCTCGCTTGCTATCTGTATGCTTGCCTCAGCGTATACAGCATCCACATATTTCTGCATCACATCGATAGCTATATTGTCCTGCGCCTTCTGCATCGCCGTAGCAGAATAGTCACGGCTCAATCGAGCCTGCTTGAAAGCATTGATTGTGGCGAAACCATCAAACACATTCAGTTCGGCATAAAGCTGATAATAGTTGTTGAATGTCGTCACATTATTATATGTATTAGTCTCAGGGTCGATGTTTCGTCCCCAAGCATATTGGCCCTGCACTCCACCAGCTACGGTAGGCAAGAAAGCGGCAACGGCATGATGATAGTCTTGCTTACGTTGACGGGCATTGATAGTCTCACGCTTCACATCCGTAGCATGCTCTGCTGCATACTTCATACAGTCGTCAAGACTCCAGCTTTGTGCCGAGACTACTGACGCAACAAGTATCCATCCTATCAGTATTATTATTCTTTTCATAATCATCTTCATTTTTATATAATGAGGACAAGGGCTGTGCCAAAACAATAATTCTACTGATAATCAAAACATTAGCACAGAAGTCTCATAAAATAGAATGTCCAATAATTAGACACAGTTGTCAAATTATTGGACAAAGAAGAGTATCTCCACGATTTTTTACTTTTCATCATTGTAAAGGTCAAAATTAAAGGCAGTAGGTTGGTCGTTGAATTGAAACTGATTTAGTATCTTTACACTTGCTTACTATTTAGTGAAAAAATGAATACGTTATCATTTGCCAACGAAAACGTATTTATAGTTGATCGATAACGTTTTCGTAAGCCAATGATAACGTATTCATAAATTGAGGTGAACAACCTGTTTACATCATAACAATTTTCTTAGAGCTTCCATCAGCATACTTCACGATGTTGACACCCTTTCTTGGGCTCTGTAAGCGTGTGCCGTCGAGTGCAAAGTATCCAATTACGGTAGTCTTGGCAATGTCGGCAGTTGTTGATGCAATGCCAGTTGCGGTAGCAGTTACCATAACCTCGTCGAGGAAGAAACGTTTGGCAGATGTAGTGAATGTAAGCTTCACGTTGCCATTAGCGTTGATAGTGGTACTGAAGTTAGTCCAATCGCCATGTGTCATGTTGAATGATGTCTGGCCGAGTGAGCCGTTAGATGTTGATACTGTAAGTGTGGTGCCGTCATTGGTTGTATCCCATGCTCCAGCCTTGAAGGTAAGGGTAGCGGTGCCGTTGACGGTGAAAGCCGGTGATGTTGCGGTGCCATCAAACTTAGTAGTACCCAATTTGATACACTTGTTGGCAGCATATATCTTGTCGTTAGCGCTTGTCCAGCCTTCGTTGTCGTTATTCAGCTTCTGTGTACTTGCTATAGAACCGCTCCACAGACCGTCGTTACCGCCAGTACCCTCGTTCTTGTCGAACGACTCATAGAACAGATAATTGCCCTCTGGAATAACGGGCTTGTCCTCCGAACCACTGTCTTTCTTGGGAACGAACGATAGAGAAGCTGTAGAATAGTCGTCGGCTAAGGCCATATTCTCTATGTTTACGTTCAAGAATTTTGTACCGTCGCTGTTGGCGGTATACAAGCTTGCGGCAGGCTTGGATGAGCTTGTAAGCTTGTTGTTGCGATTGTATGGGTACAGAGCATGGCCGTCACTTACATAGCTTGAGGAATTGTCGGCACGCTTTATTGTCCAACGCATGTGGTTGTTCAAGAGCTGCTGGTTGCCCTTTAGGTAGTAGTCTCTTGTATTGGTGCAGTTGTATTCCCAGACATCGGCATCATAGTCAATCTGTGTAATCATAATGCCTTGGTTAGGCAGTTCGGCATCCCATCCCTCTTGTGCTCTATACTCTACAACGTAGAACTCATCCTCGTTGCCCTTGTTCTTGATTATGTATGCATCGCCTCCTTGAGTCTGTGGAGCCATATCCGTAATGTTCACAGTCTCGGTGATGTCTGTCATGTCCTTCAGTTCAATCCATCCGCAATCGCTCTTCTCGGCAGCGCTGTATCCAGCAGGCAAGAATCCACTGCCATTATAGCTTCCGGCGTCCATAAGGTCGAAGTGTCCCATGCCATACCATTTGCCGTTATAGTCGTAAAGGTCAGGGAAACCCATACAGTGAGAGAATTCGTGGCAGAAAGTACCCACGCCATTGTTGCTGCCACCGCCCTGCAATTCAGGTCCGCAAGCATATGTATCGATGTTTACACCGTCGAGTGTCAGCGGTTTCTTATAGTTGGTAGATGTAAGGTAGAACATATGTGGCCATACGGTATTGACGTCGCCACCGTCAGCCTCGCCCAATCCGGCATACAGCACATACACCTGGTCAACGTATCCATCGCCGTTCCAGTCGTACTTAGAGAAGTCTGTGCCATTGTTGTGTGCCCATTGGCAAGCTTCCACAATCATCTTGTAGGCATTGGGCTCGTCTTCGTCGCTGTAGTTTGCTCCATATTCGGCATAATTGCCTTTAAGTGGACACACGCCCACAACATCAAAGTCGATATCAAACTGTCCGTGGCTTTGCGCACGGAAATAGTCGCGTACCGAACCGTTGAAAGGCGCTTCGTTATAGTTTATGCCGTTGATGGCTTTCTTGTATAGTGCCATGTTGTTGGCAGCCTTAAACTTTTTGTCTGTAAATTCAGCCAGAATAACAATAGCTTTCTTAGTGCCTTGGAATACATTCTTGTCGATATTGCCCAGTCTGTATGGTCGTTTCTTGTTGGCAATATCCTGTCGGCGTATGGCTGCACGCTTAAGTTTGGAAGCCATCTGTACGTCGCTAATAGGATAATAGAATCCGGTGGTAGAGTCGAACGAATAGCGTGTTCCGTCTTCGCTTGCATAGTAGTGCATGTGCTCATCGCCTACGAGTTGAACACGAACAGTATTTCCGTTGGCAAGCTGTACGTTGCGCCATTGTCCACGTTTTGCGGGTACTGCGCTTGCCGCAATAGCAAGAAGGGCTATTGAGGCAGTGAGTATGAATCTTTTCATCTTAGTGATAAATAAAAAATGTAATGGTTTAATATAGTTTACTCAATTAACTCTCTCAATTCCAAATATTCTGTGTACATTTGCACCCAGTTATGAAAGCAAAACATATAGTTATATTATTGTTGTGCCTATTCAGCCTTGGCGCTGCTTATGGGCAAAACACGTCAACCGTCGATACTGACGATGTCGACAGCAAAAGCAATGCCGACCAATCATCGCCAACATTTGTGCCGATGGTAAAAGTGAGCAAGGCCCTTGTCGATGGCGACAGCATACAATATGTAGAGCTTAACGCGCTGTATATTTATCCCAAGCTAACCTTTGCCGACCCACGTCAACGCCTGGCATACAATCGCCTGGTGGCTAATATCAAGAAGGTGTTGCCTATTGCCAAGGAAGTGAATGCCATTATAATCGAGACATACGACTATCTGCAGACATTGCCAAACAAGAAGGCTAAGGAAGAGCACATGAAACTTGTGGAGAAGGATATACGCAAGCGTTATACTCCACGCATGAAAAAGCTGACCTACTCGCAGGGCAAGTTGCTAATAAAACTAATATACCGCGAGTGCGACTCGTCATCGTATCAGTTGATACAGGCGTTTCTCGGTCCGATACGTGCCGGATTTTATCAGGCATTTGCCTCGCTATTTGGTGCCTCGCTCACCAAGAAGTACGACCCTAATGGTGTAGACCGCTTTACGGAGCGCATAGTAAGGCAGGTAGAGGCTGGACAGATATAAATAATATAGCAAATATAGATAATGATGTAGGAGATATGGTTAGTGGACCATACCTCCTATATTTTTATTACTTCTTCATTTCGGCAAGCAGAGCAAGTGCCTTGTTTTCCTCGGCCTCCATTATTTCGCGCTCGCCAGGTCCTTTGTCGTTGATGCCACAGAGATGCAGAATGCCGTGTATTATGACACGGTGCAGCTCGTCATCGTATTCCTTGCCAAACTTCTCGGCATTGGTGCGCACGGTGTCGAGCGATATAACGATATCGCCACTTACAATGCCGGGCTCGTCGTAGTCGAAGGTTATGACATCTGTGTAATAGTCGTGACCTAAGTATTCGTTGTTTACTTCGAGAATCTTCTCGTCATCCACAAACATATAGCCAATCTCGCCAACCTTAAGCTGGTATGTAGCAGCTACGGCACGTATCCATGCTGATGTGTCACGTTTCCTAATCTTCGGCATCTTCACGCCGTCTACATTATATGTAATCATAAATCTGTTTTTTTAAATTTATACTTATCTCTTTATTCCTGAACTTTAGGTAGGAATTGGCTGCAGTCGTAGCCGAAGTGTGTAAGTTCTCTCACTACAGATGATGATATGCTGTCCATGCCTGGCTCGGCATACAGAAGCACAGTCTCTACTCCTGTAAGTCGGCGGTTTATGTCGGCTTGCTCGCGTTCGAACTCAAAGTCTTTTACAGAGCGCACTCCCTTTACAATAAACTCAGCACTCATTTGCCGTGCAAATTCGGCAGTAAGTCCGCTATACTTCTCCACACTTATTCGGTTATCGTCCTTGTATAGACGCCTTATGGCCTCAACGCGCTCGTCGGCAGTTTGCATATATCGCTTGCTCTCGTTAACGCCAACGCCGATAACAAGCTTGTCGAACATCTTTACAGCACGTTTTACCACCGAGTCGTGTCCTATAGTGAATGGGTCGAACGACCCGACGAATATTCCAGTTCGCTCCATCTATATACTGTTTGTCTTATTTTGGGTAGCCTTATTAATTTATTTCGGTTGCCTTATTAAAATAGGTATGTCCATTGCAAAATTAATATTTTTATTTGGTTCATCACTCTACATCATGTTTTTTTTCTTTTTTTATTCACAATCCTTTAATGTGTTTTTAATTAATGCTATCTCAACATTTTTTGTTGCGTTTCTGTAGAATTCATTTTATTCTACGTATCTTTGCAAAAGATGGCTGTGTGTCGGCAATAGATAGACAGCTTATTGGCAATAAAAACAAATAATGCAATGAATATAGAAACAACACTTCAGAAACTGCGTATCGAAGCGCTAAACGATATGCAGCAGGATACTATCGGGGCTGTGTTGCACAGCGATAAGGATATCGTAGTATTGGCTCCTACTGGTAGCGGCAAAACGCTTGCTTATCTCTTGCCACTTGCAACTAAGCTTGACCCTGCACTTGACGAGGTTCAGGCGGTGGTTATTGTGCCTGGTAGAGAGCTGGCAATGCAATCGAATGATGTATTTAGACGCATGGGCACTGGCATGCGTTCGGAATGTCTTTATGGCGGACGTCCTACTATGGACGAACACCGCACTATTATGCGCACACGTCCACAAGTAGTGTTTTGTACTCCAGGTAGATTGAACGACCATATTGACAAACTTAACTTCTCGGTAGAATCTGTGCGCTGGCTTATTATAGACGAGTTTGACAAGTGCTTGCGCATGGGTTTCCGTGCCGAGATGCAGAAGGCATTGGAGAGTCTGCCTAATGTGGAGCGTCGCCTTCTGATTTCAGCAACCGATGCTGAGGAAATGCCAGCCTTTGTGCGTATGGGACGAACACAGCGCATCGACTATCGTATTGACGAGGAGCAGACACCTGATCGAATAGGATTGTATACTGTAAAGTCGCCCGAGAAGGACAAGATAGACACGCTTATGCGTATGATTTATGCCTTTGGCAATCAGCAGACCATTGTATTCATGAACTATCGTGACGGTGTGGAGCGTGTGGGTAAATATCTTGCCGATAAGGGTGTGGCTGTAAGTTGTCTGCATGGTGGACTGGATCAGGACCAACGTGAGGAGGCTGTATATCGTTTTGCCAACCAGTCGGTAAACGTTCTTGTTGGTACCGACCTTGCTGCACGCGGTCTTGACATACCCGAGGTGAATAATGTTATTCACTATAACCTGCCGGTAGGAGAGGACGAGTACATTCATCGTGTAGGTCGTACTGGTCGTTGGGAGGCTACTGGTCGTGCCTTTATGATAATAGGTCCGGAGGAGACTCTTCCCGAATATGTAAAGGAGAATACAGAGGAATTTGTAGTTCCTGATGCTAAGGCTTGTCCACCTGTGCCACGTATGACAACACTGTATATAGGAAAGGGTAAGAAGGACAAGATTTCGAAAGGTGATATACTTGGTTTCCTATGCAAGACGTGCTCGCTTAAGGGTTCGGATATAGGTCGTATCGATGTGTACGAGCGTTATGCCTACGTGGCAGTGGCGCGTGGAGTGGCTCGCAACGTTATTAAGTTGGCAGCTGGAGCTAAGATAAAGGGAATGAAAACCAAAGTGGAGGAAGTGCGCAGTTAATGCTCATTCCTATTTAATAAAAGAAGGCAATAAAAAAACAGTTGGATGCTTTTGTGTATCCAACTGTTTTTTTTTGCTTGTCTTGATTTGAACACCGCAAATAGCATTAGCCCTCGCGGTGGTCGCTTATAGCTTGCTTGATAAGACCCTCAAGTTCTTCCATAAGCTCGGGGTTGTCCTTAAGCAACGACTTGGTTGCATCGCGACCTTGTGCAAGTTTAGAGCCATTATAGCTGTACCAAGAGCCCGACTTCTGTATTATGTTGTATTCAACACCAAGGTCTACAATTTCGCCAACCTTAGATATGCCCTCGCCAAACATAATCTCGAACTCGGTCTTGCGGAATGGAGGAGCCACCTTGTTCTTGATTACCTTGACGCGAACCTGATTGCCTATAATCTGGTCGCCGTCCTTAATGCCCGTAACCTTGCGTATGTCTAGGCGTACTGAAGAGTAGAACTTCAAGGCGTTACCACCAGTTGTAGTCTCAGGATTACCAAACATTACGCCAATCTTCTCGCGCAACTGGTTGATGAAGATACATGTGGTGTTGGTCTTAGATATGGTACTGGTGAGCTTGCGTAAAGCCTGCGACATAAGACGAGCTTGCAAGCCAACCTTGTTGTCGCCCATATCGCCCTCAATCTCAGCCTTAGGTGTAAGTGCTGCAACAGAGTCGATAACGATAATGTCAATAGCCGAAGAGCGTATAAGTTGGTCGGCTATCTCAAGAGCTTGTTCGCCATTGTCTGGTTGCGAAATCCATAGATTGTCTACATCTACACCAAGCTTGGCTGCATAGAAGCGGTCGAAAGCGTGCTCAGCATCGATAAAGGCTGCTATACCACCTGCCTTCTGCGACTCGGCAATAGCATGAATGGCGAGAGTTGTCTTACCAGACGACTCTGGACCATATATCTCAATAATACGTCCCTTTGGGTATCCGCCTACGCCGAGAGCGGCATCAAGACCTATACTGCCAGTAGGGATAACCTCAACGTTCTCTACCTGCTCGTCGCCGAGCTTCATGATAGAGCCTTTGCCGAAGTCTTTTTCTATTTTAGACATCGCTGCCTGGAGAGCCTTTAGTTTGCCCTCCTGAGCAAGCGACATTTCTTCTGTCTTTGCCATAAATGGAATTTTGAGTTTTGAATTTTGAGTTTAGAATTACAACTCCAGGTCGCCACCGAATATCTCGTGCCAAGGCAGACCCTGCTTGTTGAGCTGCTCCATGAATGGATCTGGATCAAACTCCTCAACGTTCCAAACGCCTGGCTTACGCCACAGACCCTTGAAGAACATCATAGCGCCAATCATTGCAGGCACACCGGTGGTGTAGCTTACGCCCTGCATACCAGTCTCCTTATAGGCAGCTTCGTGCGAGCAGTTGTTATATACGTAGTAGGTCTGCTCCTTGCCGTCCTTCAAACCACGGATGCGGCAACCGATAGATGTCTGTCCATCGTAGTTCTCGCCGAGATCCTGTGGGTTAGGCAACACTGCCTTAAGGAACTGCAGAGGTACGATGTTTACCTTAACCTTCTTGGTTGGGTCGTCGGTAAGCGGAGCCTCGTATGTAATCTCGTCGATGCGCGACATGCCGAGGTTTTGTATGCAGTCAAGATATGTAAGATATTGCTGACCGAATGTCATCCAGAAGCGAGCGCGCTTGATTGTAGGATAGTTCTTAACAAGACTCTCTATCTCCTCGTGGTGTAGCAAGTAACTCTCCTTAGGACCAACCTCAGGATATGTCAGAGACTTGTGTATTTCGAGCGGAGCGGTTTCAACCCACTTGCCGTCTTCCCAATATAGACCCTTCTGTGTAATCTCGCGTATGTTGATCTCTGGGTTGAAGTTAGTGGCGAAAGCCTTGTGGTGGTTGCCAGCGTTGCAGTCAACAATGTCGAGATACTGAATCTCGTCGAAGTGATGCTTAGCAGCATATGCAGTGAAGATGCTTGTAACACCCGGGTCGAAACCGCAACCAAGAATTGCAGTAAGACCGGCATCCTCAAAGCGCTTCTTATAAGCCCACTGCCATGAGTACTCGAAGTGAGCCTCGTCTTTAGGCTCATAGTTGGCAGTATCGAGATAAGAGCATCCGCAAGCAAGACAAGCCTCCATGATGGTAAGATCCTGGTATGGCAGAGCAAGGTTGATAACCAGCTCAGGCTTGTAATCGTTGAATAGAGCCTTAAGCTGCTCAACGTCGTCGGCATCTACTTGCGCTGTCTTGATATTAGGGTTGCCGATGGCCTCTACAATCTTGTCGCACTTAGCCTTGGTGCGGCTTGCAATCATAAAGTCGGTGAAAACGTCAGCATTCTGTGCAATCTTGAACGCTGCAACGGTAGCGACGCCACCAGCGCCAATCATTAATACTTTTCCCATTGTCGTTTCTTTTGTTATAGTTGTTAATTTGTTTTTCTTTTTGATAGAAATAATGAGACCTAAAGGTCGTCTATACTTTATGTTGGATGAACATTACTTCAGCTCGTCGCCTCGTATTCCAAGGGCGTTCATCAGAGAGAATCCGAGGATTTCTTGCTTGAAGTTGCCGCCGTCCATAGGTTGCATTGCAAACAGTGTTACACGCTTCTCTTCATCGTCGATGTCGCGCAAAGCATGGCGCAATGCGTCCCAAAGGGCATGATGTTCGGCATTGGGTATGGCCATAACACGGTGCACATCCTTGTGGTTTACCACAGTTTTGAGGATGTCGAGAAAGAAGTCGTCATGTTTGACCACTTCCTCAACTGGGTATGAACTTATTATAAATTCGCCAAGCGAGTCCTTGAAAGCCATAGCGTTGAGGTTGTTCTCGTAAGAGCCTGGGTTGAAGTTGTCGAGCTGTTGCTTGTCCTTTGAATGTATGAATATAACCTGTGTCTCGCCGTTTGAGTCGCGTCCTTCACGCATTCCACCGTCAAGTGCGATGCAGTCTATCCATCGTGCTGTATCAGCTTTGTTTATTCGGCGTCCAAGCATGCGCTCGAAGTTAACAGTGAGGTCGAATGCCACCGAGTCTACATAGTCGCCGTCTACAAGTATGACATTACGGCTCCACTGTGTGTTGTTGAATTCTTGTATGTCCATTTTCTACCTTTACTCGAAGTAGTAGAGGAATGTTGCGATGCCGGTGAGAGCCTTCTTAGGCGACTCCTTAATCTCTATGGCAAACTTTATCTGTACCTTGGCAATGCCGCGCAGATTCTCGATAGAGTGGAGGTCGGCTACGAGGCGAATGTGTTCACCCGACTTTACTGCCTGGCCAAACTTCATCTTGTCCATTCCATAGTTCACCATCATCTTGAGGTTCTTTACCTCGATAATCTGGTTCCACAGATAAGGTAACATAGATAGAGTAAGGTAGCCGTGTGCTATGGTCGACTTGAACGGGCTTTCAACGGCTGCACGCTCTGTGTCTACGTGAATCCACTGGTGATCGAGTGTGGCATCGGCAAATAGGTTGATACGCTCCTGCGAGAGTTCAACATAGTCGGAAACACCAATGTTCTTGCCAAGAAGTGCGGCAAACTCGTGATAACTGTTAATGATTACTTTTTCCATTTTTGCTTATTATTGTTTTTCTTTTTCTTACCATTAATCTCCGTCAGGAGCATAAAGGAAGTCGTGCAGTGGGTCTGGATACTCGAATATCTCGCCTTCACGGAAGAATCGCTTCATTTCTATCTCGGCTGTCTCAATAGAATCAGAAGCATGTATGATATTCTCCTGGCCACTCATAGAGTAGTCGCCACGTATTGTTCCAGGTGCAGCCTTGCGTCCATTGGTAGCGCCAACTATATTGCGCACTACAGTTACTGCACTATTACCCTCAACACATATTGCCACAACGGGAGCCGACTTCATTGAGGCTGTAAGCCACGGAAAGAAGGGACGGTCTACGAGGTGAGCATAGTGCTCGTTGAGGATTGCATCGTCGAGTTGCATCATCTTAAGGCCAACAATGCGCAAGCCTTTACGCTCAAGGCGGTTGATAACTTCGCCTATTAGACGGCGCTGTACAGTGCATGGTTTGAGAAGAATAAGAGTCTTTTCCATATTGGTATAGTTTTGTTTATGTTATGTTATGCTTTGTTTATTGCAAAGATAGCTATTTTATATTTATTTTTGATGTTTTACGCTTAAAAATAAGTAATTTTGCACATTATGAATAATACAACAATACACGATTACGAGATAATGGCGCCAGTAGGCTCGCGCGAAAGCTTGCAGACGGCCATACAGGCAGGTGCCGATAGTATCTACTTTGGTGTGGAGCAACTCAATATGCGCTCTCATTCTGCCAATCATTTTACTATTGACGACTTGCGTGAGATAGCCGCTACATGTACCGAGCATGGCATGAAGAGCTATCTAACAGTGAACACGATCATCTATGATGAGGATGTGGAACTTATGCATCAGATTGTTGATGCAGCCAAGGAAGCCAACATCTCGGCTGTTATTGCCAGCGATGTGGCTGTTATGACCTACTGCCGAGAGATAGGTGTGGAGGTGCATCTATCTACACAGCTTAATATCAGCAATGCTGAGGCTCTTAAGTTTTATGCCCAATTTGCCGATGTAGTGGTGCTTGCCCGCGAGCTTAACATGGACCAAGTGGCCTACATCTTTGAGCAGATTGAGCGTCAACACATATGTGGTCCTAAGGGCGAGCTTATCCGCATCGAGATGTTCTGTCATGGAGCTTTGTGCATGGCTGTCAGTGGCAAGTGCTATATGAGCCTTATGAATACTGGACGTTCGGCCAACCGTGGTGAGTGCATGCAGATATGTCGTCGCTCGTATACGGTTACTGACAATGAAACTGGATGTCAGCTAGAGGTTGACAACAAGTATATAATGTCGCCTAAGGACCTTAAGACATTGCGCTTTATAGACCGTATGATGAAGAGCGGTGTACGTGTGTTCAAGATTGAAGGACGTGCACGTGGACCAGAGTATGTATATAATGTGGTTAAATGTTATAAGGAGGCTATCACTTCTGTGCTTGAAGGCACCTTTAGCGAGGATAAGAAGGATGAGTGGGACGAGCGTCTTGCTACTGTCTTCAATCGTGGTTTCTGGGATGGCTACTATCAAGGTCAAACTCTTGGTGAGTGGAATAGCAACTATGGCTCTAATGCTACCGAAAAGAAAGTGTATGTGGGTCGTGGCGTAAAATACTTTTCTAAGCTTGGTGTGGCTGAGTTTACATGCGAGGCTTGCGAGTTCTCTGTAGGCGACAAGCTGCTTATTACCGGTCCTACAACTGGTGTAATGTATGTGGATGTGGACGAAATTAGATACGACCTTAATCCTGTAGAGACAGCACATAAGGGACAACATGTGTCATTCCGTGTGCCTGGTAAGATTCGTCCAAGCGATAAACTCTTCAAATTGGAGAAGGTAAATAAATAAAATTATGACAATAAACGAAGCACAAGACGAAGTTATTGAACAGTTTCAAGACTTCACCGACTGGATGGACAAGTACCAGTTGTTAATCGACCTCGGCGGTGAGTTGGAACCGCTTGATGCCAAGTATAAGACCGAACAGAACCTTATAGACGGCTGCCAAAGTCGTGTATGGGTGCAATGTGATATGACAGATGACGGACGATTGGTGTTTACTGCCGATAGTGATGCTCTTATAGTTAAGGGTATCATAGCCCTGCTCATTCAGGTTATAAGTGGACATACCCCTCGAGAAATTCTTGATGCCGACCTCTACTTTATCGACAAAATAGGCTTGAAGGATCATCTCTCGCCAACACGCTCTAACGGATTGTTGGCTATGGTAAAGCAGATACGTATGTATGCGTTGGCTTACGAGGCAAAGAAGAATTAGGTGTTACGAATTGTCGGCTTTGCCGATTTTGAATTACGAATTTTGAACTACGAATAAGTATGAATAAGACTGTATTCTCGGTGTTCTTGTCATTGGCAGTGGCTGCGATAATATGCTCGTGCGCATCGTGCAAGAACGCTTCTAAGTCGGCTACAAGTAATGTGCTAGACACTGTGGCACTAGTGGGGCCAACATTCCGGGCAGACTCAGCATATGTATTTGCTGCCAAGCAGTGCAGCTTTGGACCACGTACAATGAACTCTAAAGCACACGATTTGTGTGGCGAATGGATTATGTCTAAGTTTCGCGAGTTTGGTATGGTTGTTGAGGCTCAAGACGCCGACCTTAAAGGTTGGGATGGAACAACATTGCGTTCACGTAATATCATAGCACGATTCCGTCCCGAACAAACTACACGTCTATTGCTGTGTGCCCATTGGGACAGTAGACCTTGGGCAGATAACGATCCCGACTCAACTAACTGGCATAAGCCTGTTATGGCTGCCAACGATGGTGCAAGTGGTGTGGCTGTTATGCTTGAATTAGCTCGCTTGATAAAGAACGACACTACTTTGCATATAGGTGTCGACTTTGTTTGTTTTGATGCCGAGGACTATGGCTTGCCTCAGTGGTCGGACGTACAGACAGATGAAGATACTTGGGCACTTGGCGCACAGTATTGGGCAACCAATCTGCCTCAGGGATATGAGGCACGTTACGGTATACTGCTCGACATGGTAGGCGGTCAGGGAGCCAAGTTCTATCAAGAGGGTGTATCCAAGCAATATGCCAACGAGATTGTGAACAAGATTTGGCGTACAGCAGCACAAATTGGTTATGGATCATTCTTCCCGATGAAGGATGGTGGTATGATTACCGACGACCATGTACCTGTGAACGAGAAGGCAGGTATCCCGTGTGTTGATATCATAGCCTTCTACCCTGATTGCCAGCAGAGTTCGTTTGGACCTACATGGCATACAATTCATGATACTATGGAACATATCGACACCAACGTGCTTAAGGCTGTAGGACAGACGCTTGTGCAGGTGCTGTATACAGAGGAATAAATGTTGAATGGATGCAAGCTTATATTGCAGTTTGTCGGGGAGAGGCTATTAAGAAATATATTGCAAGACTTTGACAGAAACCGATAAAACTCCCTATTGTGCGCAAAACCATTAGGGTTTCAATAAAAGGTATGACGTATGGTCTTACGAAAGCAAGCTCTCGACACCCATACGTCATACAAAAAACTGACCGCCGTATTCTGTAAGAATAGCGACGGTCAGTCAAACGTTAGTATGTTATGAAAAATTTGAGAGAACTTGAAGCTTCGCAGCTTCGAGTTTTTTTGTTTTAACTAAAAATGATTTATTGAGAAAGCATAGAAATTGTCATTTGATAATTGTTGGGCCATTCTGACTCATTTGCGGTACAACGGTAGCGCCGATATTGCCGTTTTTTAATGAGTCGCGACGTAGCGAGTCGTTCAATGCTACAGATGCTCCACTAGTGGGATGTTGTGTGTACGATGCAGGAACACCTTCTGTACTATTGCCACTTTGGAACGAGAGTTGTGCAGCCTGACTTAGTGTTAGCACTATTGCCACCATTGCAGCAGCCTTAAAGAGAGGGGCGAATCTCTGGCTTATGCGCACACGCTTTGCCTCAACATGTTGTGGTTCGTCTATCATGGACATAATTCGCTCGTCAAAGTCATTGCCAAGGCAGTTGGTTTTAGGCTCGGTCTGCTCGTAGTTGAACAGAGGACGAAACTTTGCCAATTCTTCTGGCACACACAACTGGCTGAAGAACGAGCGTAATATCTGCTCTTCCTCAAGAGTGGTCTTGCCCTCCCAGTAGCGCTCTAAAAGCTGGTTGATGTATTTATAGTCCATAATTGTCGTATTGTATGAATTGTTGCTTTATTGTCTGCCGTGCTCTAAAGATATTTACCTTTACTTGCTCTTCTGTTATACCAAGCACAGCGGCAATTTCCTTGTAAGTCTTTCCTTCGATATCGCGTAGCTGCATACAACTGCGTTGCTTCTCAGGCAGACTGTCGATGAGGTTTCTCACAATCTCAACCTTCTCTCTTTGCACAGTGCGCTCGAAAGGGTTGGATGTAGTGTCAAGTCTTTCGCCACCAACATTATCGTCAAGCGATGTGTTTTGGTTGTCGTGAAGACGTAGACGATCGAGAGCCATATTACGACAGATGGTAAGACTGAACGCCTCGATATTATCGATAGTGTCCCATGATTCGCGACGGTTCCACACCTTTATCAGTGTGTCCTGCACAATGTCCTCAGCTTCCTCACGACTCAATGTGATGCGGAGTGCAAGCCTGAAGAGTGTATCCTTCATTGGCAGGATATCGTTGCGAAAACTAATCTTTTTCATCTGTGCTCTATTTGTAAGACGATTGTAGGGGAGAGTTGTTACAAGCAATGCGTGTAATTAACCTTGTTTAACATTTAAAGGGTTTCAAGCCTAATAAATCATACAATAGGTTGTACGGCGGCAAGCCGTACAACTCTGCTATATATACATCTTATAATAATATTATTGTACCGTTGTTGTTGCCAAGACAATCGGCCTTGGTTATGACAACCTTCTTTACTCCTGCCTCAACAGCAGCAAGTGCATTCTCTATCTTAGGCAGCATACCGCCCGATATTGTTCCGTCGGCAGTGAGACGTTGGAAGCCTGCACGTGTGATTGTTGGTATCACACTGTTGTCGTCGTCTGGATTGGCAAGCACACCTGGTTTCTCGAAGCAATAGACAAGGGTTACATCGTCTGTCTTTGCAAGTGAGCGTGCTGTCTCGGATGCTATGGTATCGGCATTTGTATTAAGCATTGTTCCGGTTCCATTGTGTGTGAGCGGTGCAAGAACTGGTGTTAGATGAGCATCGATAAGTGTGTGCAGACGTGTGGCGTCCACAGCATCGACATCGCCAACAAAGCCAAAGTCGATACCATCCTTTATCGGACGTCTGTGCGAGCGTATAACGTTCATATCGGCACCTGTAAGGCCTATGGCGTCAACACCTATCGCTTGCAGTTGTGCCACGATGTTCTTGTTCACCAATCCACCATAAACCATTGTTACAACTTCAAGCATATCGGCATCCGTAATGCGTCGTCCGCCAACCATCTTGCTCTCTATGCCTAATGCGGCAGCAACCTTTGTTGCACGTCGTCCGCCACCATGTACCAATATCTTGGCACCCTCTATCTTCTTGAAACCTTCAAGGAGAGATGTAAGCTGCGCCGGGTCTTCAACCACGGCGCCACCTACTTTGACTATTGTTATTTTCATAAACCCATTGAAGCCCTTCCCCTGTTGTCTGTATTAACAACGAGGATTGGGGTTATTTTGTTTTAAAGAAAGTAAATACAGCAAATAAAGCATATCTTTCCATATTGTGTAGGGGTGAGGTGAGACTATGTGTTACTCTAAATAAGTATATCCATACAAACCAGAGCGATAGTTGCTAAGAAATTCCTTGCCCTCTTCGAGCGAAATCTTTCCTGCCTTAACACTCTTGGTTACCCATATCTCCAACTGACGCACCAGTTTCTTGGGATTATACTGTACGTAGTCGAGCACCTCTTCTACTGTCTCACCGTCGAATATTTGGTCGATGTGATAGCCATCGTCCTTGACCGATATGTGAACGGCATTGGTATCGCCGAAGAGATTGTGCATATCGCCGAGAATCTCCTGGTAAGCTCCAACAAGGAATACACCGAGATAATAGTCCTCGTTCTTCTTTATTGTGTGAACCGGCAACACGTGTGAAGCCTGTCGGTTTGTTACAAAGTTGGCAAGCTTTCCGTCAGAATCGCAAGTGATATCTTGCAGAGTGGCATTGCGTGTAGGACGTTCGTCGAGTCGCTGTATCGGTACTATAGGAAATAGTTGGTCAATAGCCCATGCATCTGGTAATGACTGAAAGAGCGAGAAATTGCAGAAGTACTTATCGGCAAGAAGCTTGTCCAGTCCACGCAGCTCTTCGGGAGTATGTTTAAGCGACTTGGCCATACTGTTTACCTCACGGCACACGCTCCAATACATACTCTCAATCTCGGCACGAGTGCGAAGGTCTACAATACCATGCGAGAAAAGATCGAGAGCCTCATCGCGTATTTGTTCGGCATCATGCCAATCCTCAAGCATTGTGCGTGTATTGAGGTTGTCCCAAATCTCGTACAGGTCCTTAACAAGTTGATGATCGCCTTCAGCCGGTTCAAACTCCTCTCGCATCTGCGGTAGTGATGTTGTCTCAAGTACATCGATAACAAGTACCGAATGATGTGCCGACAGCGAGCGTCCGCTTTCTGTAATGAGGTTAGGATGTGCAATGCCATTCTTATTGGCTGCATCGACGAAGGTGTATACGCAGTCGTTGACATACTCTTGTATAGAGTAGTTAACCGAACTTTCAGAACTTGACGAGCGAGTGCCGTCATAGTCGACACCAAGTCCGCCACCACAATCAACAAAATCGATGTTGTATCCCATCTTGTGTAGTTGAATGTAGAAGTTGGCAGCCTCACGCAGCGCTGTCTGTATGCGTCGTATCTTTGTTATCTGCGAACCTATGTGGAAGTGAATCAGTCGTACACAATCGTGCAGTCCCTTTTCATCAAGAATCTCAAGAGCCTGAAGCAACTCCGAAGCACGTAGACCAAACTTGGAAGCATCGCCACCACTCTCTTGCCATTTGCCAGAACCGCTTGACGCTAGCTTGATGCGAATACCGATATTAGGACGAACGCCGAGTTTTTTGGCAGCTGCAGCTATCAGTCCAATTTCGTTCATCTTTTCAACAACAAGGAATATGCGCTTGCCCATCTTCTGTGCAAGCAATGCCAGTTCTATGTAGCTTTGGTCTTTGTAGCCATTGCACACTATGATAGAGTCGCTTTGGCATTGTACGGCAATTACAGCATGTAGCTCTGGCTTGGAGCCACACTCCAGTCCGAGATTAAATTTGCGTCCGTGTGATATAATCTCCTCAACTACAGGTTGCATTTGGTTCACCTTAATAGGGTAGACGATGAAGTTCTCACCTTTATACTGATATTCCTCTGCAGCCTTCTTGAAACAACTTGAAGTCTTCTCGATACGGTTGTCGAGGATGTCTGGAAATCGTAGCAAAACAGGCGGTGTGACATCGCGTAGCTGCAATTCGTCCATAACATCACGCAGATCAATCTGTACGTTGTCTTTGCAAGGAGATACGTACATATCGCCTCGGTCGTTCACACCGAAGTAGGATGTGCCCCATCCGTTAATGTTGTATAGCTCGCGAGAGTCTTCAATGGTCCATTTCTTCATTTCTTAGTCTTGAGTTTTGATTTTGAATTCCTAATTCAACATTTCTATTAGTTTCTCTACTGTAATGTTTATCTTGTCATAGTTGTCGAGCAAGTTCACATCAAGGGTATACTTGGCCTTCGAGTAGAACTGTTCGCGATGGGCGAGTTGCTCGACTATGAACTTCTTAACCTCTTCGGGAGTTTTGTTAAGGAGCAATGGTCGTACCGACTTGCCCATCTTTAGGTGTTCATACAGCACCTCGGGCGACGCTTTGAGATATACTACAGGTCCCTGTTGGTTCATATAGTCGATATTATCGAAGAAACACGGAGTGCCACCGCCACACGACAGCACAACATTTTCAAACTCAGCCACCTCATGCAGCATGTTGCGTTCGATACGGCGGAATCCCTCTTCGCCCTCTTGGTCGAATATTTGCTTTACGGTACGGCGCATACGTGTCTCGATGTACCAATCAAGGTCGTAGAAAGTCACGCCAAGTGCCTTGGCGAGTGCCTTTCCAACGGTAGTCTTTCCGGCTCCCATATAGCCGATGAGGATTATTCGGGTCATACTTATGACGTTTTATCTTTTATTTCTTTGCTGCTCCTCTCTTCTTCGGGGCAGGTGGATTGTTCACGATATCCATACATTGCTCATAGCTCAGTTCGGCTGCCTTAGGGTGAAGGTCGCGTGGTATGCGATAGTTCTTGCCGTCGTATACGATGTATGGTCCATAGCGTCCGTTGAGAACTTCGAGCTTCGGGTCTTCGTCAAACTTCTTTAGATGACGTTCTTCTTCAGCCTTGCGTTTGCTTTCGATTAGCTCGATAGCACGTTCGAGGGTTAGTGTCAATGGATCTTCATCCTTCGGGATTGACACATACTTCTTGTCGTGCAGCACATACGGGCCAAATCGTCCGGCACCAATAGTGACATTCTTACCCTCAAATTCGCCAACAGTACGTGGAAGCTTGAATAGCTCAAGTGCCTCGTCAAGGGTAATGGTCTCCATACTCTTGTCGGCTGGCAATTGTGCGAAGCGCGGTTTCTCATCATCGTCGGCAGTACCAATCTGTACAACTGGGCCATAACGTCCAATCTTGACAAATACAGGATGGCCAGTCTTGGGGTCGTCTCCAAGCTTGCGTTCGCCTGCTTTATGTTCCGAACGTGCGTTCATTACTTTGTCTACGGTTGGCTCAAACTCTTTGTCGAAGCTGCGCATCATATCTGTCCATTCTTCTTTGCCGTCAGCAATTTGGTCGAATTCTTGCTCCACCTTAGCCGTAAAGTTGTAGTCCATTATTACGGGGAAGTTGTCCATAAGGAAGTCGTTCACGACGATGCCTATGTCTGTAGGCAGAAGTTTTCCTTTCTCATTGCCGGTAAGCTCTACTTTACGGGTTGGCGTAATCTTGATACCGCGCAATGTGTCGATAATATAAGGACGTTCCTCGCCCTTTTTATCTCCCTTCTGTACATAATCGCGTTGCTGAATGGTAGAGATGGTTGGCGCATATGTAGATGGACGACCTATGCCAAGCTCCTCAAGTTTGTGTACAAGGCTTGCCTCGGTGTATCTGGTCGGACCCTGTGAGTAACGCTCTGTAGATGTTATCTCGCGTCGTGTTAGTTTGTCGCCCTCCTTTATTACAGGCAGATTGTGTGCAAACTCGTCCTTAGGCTCATTCTGCTCATCATCGGTAGACTCGCGGTATACCTTCAGGAAACCGTCAAACTTAACAACCTCGCCATTAGCAATGAAGTGTTGTTCGCTATTGCCGGTCATTGCAATAGCCACGGTGGTCTTCTCTATCTGAGCTTCGGCCATCTGGCTGGCTGCTGTACGCTTCCATATAAGGTCGTATAGGCGGCGCTCTTGTGATGTTCCGTCGATAGAGGTGTTGCTCATATATGTAGGACGAATAGCCTCGTGAGCCTCCTGAGCACCCTTAGAGTGGGTGTGGAAGTTGCGTGTAGAGCTGTATTCCTCGCCATATAGTTTTACAATCTCCTCTTTTGCCGCACCAAGGCATAGCTTAGAGAGGTTGACGCTATCGGTACGCATGTATGTGATAAGACCGTTTTCGTAAAGATGCTGAGCCACCATCATGGTTTGCGATACAGAGAATCCAAGCTTGCGTGCTGCCTCTTGTTGCAAGGTAGAAGTTGTGAATGGTGGAGCCGGCATACGCTTTAGTGGCTTCTTTGTTACGCTGTCAACAGTAAACTCTGAGTCTTTGCACTGGTTTAGAAAGGCAATGGCATCGTCGTGATTGTCGAAGCGTTTGTCAAGCTCAGCCTTAACCTCCGACTGTGAGCCGTTGGCATTGGTTATGGCGAATATGGCATTTATACGATAGTAAGGCTCGCTATTGAACTGTTGTATTTCGCGTTCGCGTTCTACTATAAGACGTACAGCAACCGACTGTACACGTCCTGCCGACAATGCAGGTTTTACTTTGCGCCAAAGTACAGGCGAAAGCTTGAAACCTACAATACGGTCGAGCACACGGCGAGCTTGCTGTGCGTTGACAAGATTCATGTCAAGATGTCGCGGACGAGCTATTGCAGCAAGAATTGCTGGCTTTGTAATCTCATGGAATACAATGCGGTTGGTTGATGCCTCGTCCAATCCTAGTACCTCGCAAAGGTGCCATGAGATGGCTTCTCCTTCGCGGTCCTCATCGGATGCTAGCCACACCTTGTGTGCCTTTTTTGCGCTTTCCTTAAGTTTCTTTACTAGTTCTTCCTTATCCTTCGGAATAACGTAGTCGGGTTGGAGTGTATCTTTGTCAATGCTGAGTTCTTTCTTTTTCAGGTCGCGTATGTGTCCGTAAGACGACATTACTTTAAAGTCGCTACCCAAGAATTTCTCTATGGTCTTGGCCTTCGCGGGGCTCTCGACTATTACTAAGTTTTCTTGCATGTTTTTGCTTTGTCTTCTTTATTTTTGGCGCAAAAGTAAGAATATTTTTCCGTATACATTATTATATACGGAAATTTTATGTTTTATTAAAAAGAAGAGGGATGTAGATTATTACGTAAAACGTTAATTTTCCTCCTCGAAAACGACATAGCCTGTGTATCAATGGGTTTGCGCTCGCGTGTCGTAAATCTCGGGCAAACCGTCTTGGTTAGCGTCAAAAACGTTTTCAACGCAAAGGACGACCGCACACCAGCGATACAGATGCGCTATAACGTCAGCGTGAAATATAAGAACAAAAAGGTTGGCGAAAAGAATGCTTTCCTCATATCACCTCTCAACGGACTCGCAGACGAGGCAACGCCAGTGTATATGGCTGTGGAGAGCGGTTTCCCGCGCTTCTTGCCATCGCTGAATACCGCCAACGAATCGTCATCCTCAGAACGTATTATCCACGCTATCTTACCCTCGTGCATCTTCTTCCCTGTGACATAATTGAATAAGTAGGAGTCGTGCCATGTATAGTAGTTCTGCATATAAGAGATATTCTGGCTTAATTGCCGCTCAGTCAATTCAGACTTGCGATATGCCTTTTCCTGAATATCCTCCTTCATGGCTGTATATGCAGCGTAGGCCACGACTACCGCAAAGGCGAACGCCACGATTGCCACACTGCCAGCAAAGATACGTCGCACGACTTTTCCGTATGTGGATTTGTCATTATATCCAAACATACCAGCCACCCAGCAGATGGCCTGCCAAATGCCTCTTCCCAATATGGTGAAGAACATCCTAAAACTTACTTTCTTTTTCATATTCATTGTCTTTCAATCTTCGATCAATTCGTATGGCGTGTATTCTGGAAACCATCTGTCAAGCAGCGAGTCCGCTTTGCGCTCCATTTCTGGAGTGATGTGGCGGCAGACTTTTTGGTATGCTACGGTCAGTGACACCACTTCGTTGCCCTGTTTCTTTGGCATTTCATGCTTCTGAGAAAATAAGGAAACAAGGACCGAAGAGAACTGCTCTCATTTGCAACCTCTCATCTCCTTTAGATACTCACTAACGTCGCCAATACAAGTGAATGGCTTTACAATCTCAAGGCTTGTGTTGATAATGGCGTAGATGTTCTCTTCGTTGCAGCACTCTCCACCAAAACCATCCTCATCCTCGAAGTATCGGCCATCGGGATAGAGCGTCCACGTCAAGGCGCACAACCCGTTCTTAAAGCCGTCCCAGCGGTTCATCCCTCCATATCGCAGCCATCGGTTTGAGGCATTACCAATGCCGTTTTCGCATCTTTCTTTGACAGTCTTCATGTCGATGTCTTCCATCCCAACAAGAACGTTACCGTCCCTATCGGCAAACTTTCGCACCTTGCCTGTCTTTGTGTTGGCCACATAAAGCTCATAGTTTCTGAAGCCCTCACCAAAAAACATCGCCATGTCATCGCCCTCATACCGTCCAGTGCGACCCACCAATTCGGGAAGCCCCGATGTGGTAACTTCTTTCTTCTTCTCATCAACCTTGAAAGAGGTCGGATCAATGTTCCAAATCGTCTTCATAATCTTTGAACTTTTGTTGTTATATAAAAAGAGCAAGACATGATTATCTTTCTATCAGTCAATGCTGCTCTTTATTTTTATGACAACAGCTGCAATGAATGAAAGGACATCATTGCTGCTGTTGTTCATAGGTAGTTGACCTAATATGTGTATATTAGAATTTCCTGAATGGGAATACGATGGCTTTTGTAGATTGAGGAAAAGATTCTATGCTTATGGTGTCACCTGCGCAGAGAGAAAGGCCGAATGCATATGATGTGCTTCCGTAATAATTGTCATAATCGCGCTTTGATTTATCGTATGAAGATGACCATATTGAGGAAGTTTGACCTGTTGAAGTATTTGTGATATGTTGAATTATACTAATGATATCATGATTAGTGAATGCCAAATGAAGTTCTTCTATTGCAGGAAGATACCAATCGACTCCAATCTTTTTGCAATAATCGAATGCGGGGAAGGCAAGTCTATCTCTGACTTCTATAAATTTACTTCCAAACGACACTGTATGTTGATGGAGGTCATCGCTATCCCATTTAGCAATCTCTGTTTCTATGGATTTACAGTTTGACTCACCATCGGTATTGGAGCATTGCTCAATACTTACGTCATAATGTATCAAGGGAAGAAGCGAATCGCGCCCATTTGTATTTTGATTGGCATAGTCTTTATATCCCCACTCCTCTCTCGATGACTTTAGACACATAACCTTGCCGTGCCTACCTCCATCTTTGGATTCGACAACGATTGCAATGATGTTATCAATATCGACTACAGCCCCTACCTTGTATGGCTGGTCATGGTCGAAATCGGAAATGCTGTACCCCAACGAAATCAATTGATTTCGTAGCTTTATCATTGGGGCAATGATATTCACTACTTTTCCAGCTATCTTTATTATGTTTGAAACATTCTTGTTTTTCATTCCATTGATAGTATTTATGTTTTACGCTGTCATCTCACGATCTGTATATTTTCGTGATTCCTTTTATCTCTTCCGCATTAGGTAGCTTTTTTAAATGATTGACAAAAAAAGTAATAATTTTATCATCATTGTAAACTTGCTTTTGAAACAATTCAATTAATGTTGCGGCAAAGCTATATGTAAAGTATATGTTACAGATCTATTTGCCATAGCGAAATATTAATATAACTCCTTTGTTGTATAGGAGTCTCTCCTAAGAATAGCCGAGACAATCTGTTGCTCTCCATTGACAGCCTTTACGCAAGTGTTAGCAACGTTTTGCACAAATAGTTTTATTCCTCGTCGTCTTTTTCATTTATGCCTTTCAAATAAGAAACCAATTCATTTAAGCTCGTAATTTCATCAATATATCTTTGTGGAACTTCTACAGAATACCATTCGCTATATTCTTCATAAAAATTCTTACGAAGAGTGGTATCTGTAAGATATGTATCTAATGTAATCTGATTTATGGGAATACCGCTAACTTTTGAATATGTGTTTTTAACACGTAAGTATATCTCATCATTAACGCCGTTATGATATTTTTCGCATAGTTCCTGTATTACCTTCTTCGCTTCCTCTTTCCTTTCTTCTGTGTATCTTTTTCTTGTGTTTTCTATTTCTTCAAAGTTTTCTTGCACAGCTACAAGATATGATTGGCTATTTCGTATTTCATCAAATCTGCTATCATAGTATTGTAAAAGAGTGCCATTTGATAGGAGTTGCAGTTTACATTCAATAACATCATCGATTTGCCAAGTGCTGTTAGCCGCTTTTATCAACTCCTTTAAGATTGAGTCTATGCGTTGTCTGCATTTATTGTCAATATCTTTATTGACCCATACATTCATAATGAGCGATATTGGGTAAAGCATGGCAACCCAGTTTCTTTATCCCATTTGTCTATCTCTTCCTTAAAATGATCTACCAGACCATCTGAAAGACTGAAGTTTTTAATAGCTTTCCATATGATACTAACTGCAGTGCCAATGTAGTTCATCTTTTCAGACATTTCAAAAGCATCTCTCATAAGCAATAATGATATTGCCAAGTTTATTCGGACTTCCCTACAAAGATATTCAACATTGCCATCAAGATAATTGATTTGTTGCACTAGTATCTCTCGTAAGATATTTTTTATTCGCCACGAATTTAACCATGCAATTCCTTCGCCAATAAAATTTGTTATTCCTACTACGTTGCAAAATATAGCTTTGGTAGCCTTTGCTTCAATGTCCAATTTTGAGGATTTACAAACATCTGCTTGCAAATTGTGTAGGTGAGCAAGAACGTCTTCTCGCTTTAATACATCTAATGGATTATAATCTTTGCTTACTTTCATGAGTAACTAATCTGATAACTTTTTGTTTTTTAGTAATAATATTTTTTGGTGATTTTTCCTGAGCCTCCACAAGTTGTACACCATTGCACTTGCTGCCGATACTGTGTTTGGTACATCTGATAGTACGGATTCCATACTTGTATGGGAACAGTTACTATGATTTTACCATTTCCATTGCATACACTACAATTTACTTTGACATAGTGTGGTTTTATCTTTTTCTTCGGCTCTTTCTCAACAACCCATGTCCAAGTTTTGCGAACAGCATCCCATACTTTCTTCCTCACGTTTTGAGGATATGCTTCCGTAAATGTACACAATAATAGGATTAGGGCTATAATTTTAATCTTTTTCATTTTAATCCTTACGAAAATTAGATCCACAAAAACCATTGCAGGAACAACCTGAGTAACGGAAATTTCCACCACAAAAGCCGTTGCAAGAGCAGTTGCTTATTTCTCTGGCTTCACCAGCTAACACGGAAAGCATGAGAAGCATTGCTTCAGTGCTTTTCAAATTCTCTATAGGAGTTACCTCCTCAAAATTGTTGATAGCCTCTTCTTCGAAGCTAACAAGTTTTGTGTCTAAAACGTCTGAGTTCATAATTAGTAGAGTTTATTGTTGTTCTAAAAGATTATTTATTGAATTGATTACTTCTGTATTTCCAAGTTGGCGTGCTTTTGCGTACAACAACTTAATATTTGCGGCATACCTTATTTTGAATGCGTTGCAATGGAATGGCGAAGGTGTGGTTACACTACCAGTACATAAATAGTTCATACCATAGCAATGGTTACATACGATGTTCAACGAGCATTTTTTACATATGCCAGATACGAAGGAATCGTGATTGGAAAAGTCTATTTTCTGACTCTCCTTTGCACGTTCCTCAGGCAGCGTTATTGGAGCAAAAAGATGACAGGCATATTCCTCTCCATTCCAATCCACACAAACAAGTTCTTCTCCGCAACTACACGTTTTTGATACGTTTTTATTCTGATTAGGTAATGAGAAGATATTTAGGCGTAGTTGTGAGAAAGGCTCAAGTTCTAAATGATTGGAATAAAACTCCACCAATCTGCCAAGCTGATTCTTATAGGTAATTAAATGTTCTTTCTTCCAATTAATGAATTTACCCATTGCCAAGTCTGCCGCAATGTGTTTGAAGCCAGTATTGTGCAAGAAAATAACCCCATCAAACAGATTATCTATAGTATTGGGCGAAACCGTCATCTTCATATTTTGTTCGGGCCAGTTTGTCGCAAAAAACTTCAAATCCACGGATAGAGGTAAGGAATGGCGATTCTCCCTTTGCATTTCTAATGTTCCGTCATAGCTCAATCCTATAGAGAAACGGTGCTTGTTAGCCAACAACCATTTTTTTATCTCTCCATGAACCAATGTGCCATTAGTTTGTGCAAACATGTCATAATGCAGACCATAAGGATGCTCTTTCCAAATCCATTCAGATATTCTTTTTATCAAAGGAAACTGCATGAAAGGTTCGCCTCCCATAAATTGAATCTCTACAGAACCATAATCAGACGGAAGAGTGGATACATTCTGCAATATGGCTTGCTTTGCCGTATCAAACGACATCTGATGAGTCGTTCGTTTAGGCTCATAACAGTAGCTACATCGCAGATTACATCCGTATGTTACTAATAACATTATACTCTTACGTCTATTTCCCATCGCTATGTTTATTTGATTAACGGAAGTTCTTTTGCATTTAACATTCGTTCGTAAGCCCCAGATTCATACCATTGGAGAAGTTCTGCGGCACGGCGAACCATCCACGGATGATCTTCGTCCAACATATCAAGTTCTTTCAATATTGAATCGTATTTTCCACCATATATGTCATTGAATTCATTAACTTGTTTGATGAAATTTTCAACCGATGCACTATTGTAATACGTTTGTGGAAGTCCCGATGTTTTCATTAGGGTACTCAACGCCACATTTATATCTTGACATGCCAAAAGCCCAATTCTATCGGCAGTATATTCTGATATACGGTTCCACTTATTTAGGCGAGTGATACTATCACCAACACCTATAATGGTTTTGATTCCTGTTGTTATCCCAGTTTGCTCGTTTCTCTTTTCTGATGAAGAGTTTTTTAGAGAATCATTTTTCTTGCCAAAGATGAAGCCTTTTATTTTATCAACGGTTTCCTTCGTATCATTAATAGTGTCAGTGGCAATATCAGAGACCACTCTTATCCCTTTATTTCCTAATTCCGTAAGGCGAAGAATGTATCTGGCAGATTCTGGCAAAAATGCCAATAGTAGTTGAAACTCGACATGACCAGAAATAAGATGACCGAACTCATGCCCAACAAGGAATTTTATCTCCTCGCTGGACAATCTGTCAATTGCTCCAGTTGTCAAAACTATGTAGTAGTTTTCCTTATCTTTTAACGTGTATGAATTGATATGATAGCCTTCCTCAACATAAAAAATTGGCAGATTCCCTTCTATACTTAATGTATTGTAAACATCTTTTGCCAAGGCATACAAATTTGGGCAGGCTCCTTGTGTCACATGAAAATGACTTCCACAAAGTGCTATTGTTTCCTGCCTGACTTGAGGCCATAATTTCACGAAAAGTTCTTTCGCTTTGTCTGTAGCTTGAATCTCTTTAAGAGGTGTCAATATCTCTAAGTCAAGGGGATGGCCAAATTCTTCTACACGTAAATTTGAAATTCTTTTTGCCATGATAGTATGTTCTTTTACGAGTTATTTACTTGCTTGAACTATAGCCGCCAAAGATTCCGGACACCGTACTCTTTGCCAATTTCTTCAATGCCCATCTCCCCCAATGTTCTTGCCGTTCTTTCTCTTCCTTTTTCTCCTGTTCTATGAGCCTTCTACCCAATTCCTGCATATAATTATGCCCTGTTTTCTTCTCGATATAGTCATTAATCTTAAATAAACCATTGGCATATGCAGCAACAGCCTTTACTGCAATTTCTTCTAATCTATTCATACTTGATGGTGTTTAGTGGTTACATTTTTAAGTTGTCTATCGAATCATCACTATTGATGTCGTCATCTGTATCTATAGAGTCGTCATCATTCAGAAAACTATCATCATTGTCTGAAAAAAAAACATCACTTCCTGATACGAAATCGTCTGTAATGCCACAAAAAGCGGGGGATGCCACCGCTGCAACCATTCCGAAGTCATCTATGTTGGGCGTGATGTCAATATTTAACGGATTAAATACACCTGCCAATGGAACATTAGGCAAGTCAATATCATCTATACCATTAGTGCAGAAGTCGAGTGAAAACGTATCATCGGAGGCGTGTATATTATCTACACTATCCACCAATTCACCAATCTCTGCATTATTTGCAATGCAACTATCCATAACTGCTGCATCCGCAGAGCCAAGTGTTCCTTCGCAATATGCTCCCAGCATCTCTTCCGAAACGGGAAGGTCTTGCATGTCGCTTATATGGTTTATCAGTTCGCTGTAGTCAATCATATCAAGCCCTCCTTTCTCAGCATTTCACAAAACTGCGCTTTCGCCCGCTTATGGACGTTGTAGTAAACGGCCATAGTTATGGCGAGCAGTGCTGATACAACGCCAATACAACGTCAAATCTCGTGCAACAATCAAAATGATAAGAAATCGCGCGTAAATACTAATATATACGGCATATAGCAGGTGCTTGGCATGATGTATATTTTGTTATTTGTTTGTTACTTTACCATTTGATTTTATAATTTATCATAGTTAATGGTTCGTAATTGGTTCTTGTTTTGGGTAACAAATCCAATTATTTTTCGTATCTTTGCACCGTGAGTAACAAATCTCGCAAAATGACAATAAG
>OIZF01000143.1_pt1 | contig 49173 bp, 36 predicted proteins | sample 1588471 | NCBI WGS metagenome assembly OIZF01 (sample SAMN03283279) | human gut metagenome | biome: human-associated habitat; material: feces | host: Homo sapiens | place: Peru | collected 2012
GCCGTTCAAGATAAAACGTGCATCCTCCGTGCCAATCAGCGTAGTGATTGACACGAGAGTGAACAATAACAGTATAAATTCTTTGAAAAATCTTGTCAATTGAATAGGAAAAATAGGAGAGACATGTTATTATATTTAGAGATGAATAATTATGTATGATAGAAATGCGGACAACGAAAAACGTGATAGATATTGCAAAACTAAAGACCATGAATACGCCGGAACAAATTGCGGTGACTAAGCACGCAAAAGAACGTCTGTTAGAAAGAAACATAACTATTGCAGATATCGTAAATGGTATAGCAACTGGTGAAATCATTAAACAGTATGAGGATGATAAACCTCTTCCAAGTTGTTTGATTTTAGGAAGTTCGGTAAAAAATAGGTATATTCATATTGTTGTAAGCCATGATGTAGAGTATATATATCTAATAACTGCATATTTTCCGGATTTAGAAAAATGGGAAAATGGATTCAGAACAAGAAAGGAGTGTTGATTATGGTATGTATGAATTGTGGAGCAAATGCAGAAAAAGGTTTTACTACAGATGTTACAGACGTGGGGGATTGTCTGATAATTGTTAGAAATGTACCATGCTATAAATGTGAGAAGTGTAATGAAGTACTATATACAGCGGACGTCGTTGCGCATTTAGAAAAAATTGTTGAAATGGCTAAGCAACTTATGCAGGAAGTTTCGATTATTGATTATGGAAAAGTGGCATAAAATAGAATATTTGTAAAATCTTGAAAAAATCTTAAAAAAGTACTTGCTTTTTCTCTCAGAGTCTGTTATATTAATGGAGTTGCAGCTGATAAGCAACAAACTTAATAACTGATGCGGAATGGTGTAATTGGCAGCACAGCAGACTCTGACTCTGTTAGTAGGGGTTCAAGTCCCTTTTCCGTAGCTTAGAATCTGGATTGTCCAGATTCTTTTATTATCGGAGTGTGGCTCAGCTTGGTAGAGCGCTACGTTCGGGACGTAGAGGTCGCGTGTTCGAATCACGTCACTCCGATGTTGTTATAGTATTTCACGAAGTCGATAAGGCTTCGTGATTTTTTTATGGAATTAGGAAATAATGTTTTATCAATATATAAAAACGTTCAGTGAGGATGTGCAAAGCGCATTCTTTTTTTATTAATAGAGCAGGTTAAGGGGATTAACAGCTATCACTTTAGGAAAGGATAGTGTATAATGGCAATATATAATCGTTGGATATAGAGTATTGGAAAGAAATACCATATTTCATAAAAGGGGGAACCGACAATGGCAGATATCGCAAACATTTACAAAGCAGATGCATCACGATATGATTCGATGCAGTACAACCGAGTTGGGAAAAGTGGCTTGAAATTTCCAGCAGTTTCGCTAGGCTTCTGGCATAACTTTGGAAGTAAAGATAATTATGATAATATGAAACAAATGTGTAGAACGGCGTTTGACCTCGGTATTACACAATTTGATCTGGCTAATAATTATGGTCCGGTATACGGAAGTGCAGAGAGTAATTTTGGTCGTTTAATGGAAGAAGATTTTCGCCCATATCGTGATGAGTTGGTGATTACAACTAAGGCAGGATATGATATGTGGGATGGACCTTATGGAAACTGGGGCAGCAGAAAATATTTGATGGCAAGTCTGGATCAAAGTCTGAAACGGATGAAAGTAGATTATGTTGATATTTTCTATCATCATAGAATGGATCCTGACACGCCGCTTGAAGAAACAATGCAGACACTTGCGGATATTGTAAGAAGCGGGAAAGCTTTATATGCGGGCGTTTCTAATTATAATAAAGAGTATACGGAAAAAGCAGTTTCTATATTAAAAGAACTTCATTGTCCATTTATAGTGAATCAAAGAAGATATTCGATTTTTGATCGAACGATTGAAGAAGATGGAGTGAAAAAATATTGCAAAGAAGCTGGGGTTGGGATTATTGCGTTTAGTCCATTGGCTCAGGGAATGTTGACAGATAAATATCTGGAGGGAATTCCGCAAGATAGCAGAATTGCCAGAGATAATCGCTTTTTGCACAAAAGTGATTTGACAGAAGAACGTTTGAGGCAAATTGCAGAGTTAAATGAACTGGCAAAGCAGAGAGGACAGACACTTGCACAGATGGCTTTGTCCTGGGTATTAAAAGACGACGAGGTATGCTCAGTATTAATCGGCGCATCAAAACCATCACAGATTAAAGAAAATATAGCAATTGTTGAGCAGACAGCATTTTCAGAGGAAGAATTGAAAACGATTGAGAAAATTTGTGGAAGATAGGAATATAAAATGAGTGAACAGCCAAAGTGGATGGGAAAGCATTACTCGTTTTTCTGTAATAAAGAATGTGAGTATTTTCCGTGTCATAAAACAAATCATCCGGAAGATTTTAATTGTTTGTTTTGCTATTGTCCGTTATATACTCTGGGAGATAAATGTGGAGGAAACTTTCGATATACAGAGAGTGGGATTAAAGATTGCACAGAGTGTATGTTGCCTCACAAGAGAAAGAATTATGGTTATATTATAGGTAAATACGGAGAAATCATGGAAAAGGCAAGAAAAACAGATGAAAAGAAATAAAATAGTTTCCAACTAAAAGATGATTTCAAGAATATGGATGAAGATTTTGAAAAAATCAAAAAACCAGAATTAATTTGTGAAAAACTCTTGATTTTATAAAAATACATGATTATACTTATATATGAAATTGAACAAAGAAATTCTTCGGGGTAGGGTGCAAGTCCCAACCGGCGGTATAGTCCGCGACCCACGTAAGTGGTTGAACTGGTGACTCATAAGTTTGATGAGAATTCCAGTACCGACAGTAAAGTCTGGATGAGAGAAGAAATTGATGTCATAGAGATAACAAAAACCCCGGATTTTTTAATTCGGGGTTTCTTTTTTGACAACACTTCCAAGAAGACTTTCTTTCTTTTCGAAATCTATTTGTTTTAAAGGAGAGAAAAAATGAGTACAGGTAGTAATGTAGCAACAGCAGAAAAAACACAAAAAGTAGGAGTAAGAACGTTGGTCCAGATTGGTATGCTTGCAGCAATCGCAGTGGTATTGATGTTATTTGAGATTCCACTTCCATTTGCACCATCATTTTACAAGATTGATTTCAGTGAAGTTCCGGTAATGGTTGGATGTTTTGTGATGGGACCTCTGGCAGGTGCAGCAATTGAATTTGTTAAAATTCTTTTGAACTTTGTAATCAACGGAACAACTACAGCAGGTGTCGGAGAATTAGCAAACTTTCTGGTAGGATGTGCATTGTGCGTACCGGCAGGTATTATTTATAAATACAAACGTACAAGAAAAGCTGCATTGCTCGGTATGGCAGCAGGAACACTTTTGATGGTTGTTGTAGGAAGTGCAATGAATGCATTTGTATTACTTCCGGTTTATGCAAAAGCATTTGGAATGCCAATCGATGCATTGGTAGCAATGGGAACTGCAGTTAACTCACACATCACAAGTCTTTCAACATTTGTGTTATTTGCAGTAGCACCATTTAACTTATTAAAAGGAGTTTTGGTTTCGTTGATCGTGCTATTGATCTACAAGAAAATCAGTCCTATTTTTAAAATGAGATAAGAGTATAAAAAATAGTAGTGCAAAGAGGCGTTGGTATGCGTTGAACATATCAAGGTCTCTTTTTTCGTTTCATTTTATAATGGGATATATGTTATAATAGGAAGAAATAGAAAAAAGAAGAGGTGAGTGCGTGGAGACAAGTTTAAAAGCGGCAAAGCCGGTTCTTAAACAATCAATCTGCATGTCAACATTGGGGGTTGTATTAACATCGGTGTTGACAGGTGTGTTTTGCCACTATGTATTACATATGACTCTTAAAGAAGGAATGTTGCTAGGTGCAGTTGTTGGTTCTACGGATGCAGCGTCAGTATTTTCAATATTAAGGTCAAAGCAGCTGAACTTAAAAGATGGAACGGCATCTATTTTGGAAGTAGAAAGCGGAAGCAACGATCCAGTTGCTTATATGATGACGATGATCATTCTGAGTTGGATGTCATTGAGCAATCAAAATATTGTCTGGATGCTAATAAAACAGATTGGGGTCGGTTTTTTATTTGGAATAGGAGTTGGTGTACTTGCTGTTTGGAGTTTGAAGCATATTGAATTTGAAATAGAAGGAATGGATACAATTCTGATGATTGCATTGGTATTGTTTGCTTATGCCGGTTCTGTATTACTTGGAGGAAACGGGTATCTAAGTGTGTATTTACAAGGGATTATAATAGGAAATCAGAAATTTGATCATAAAGTTGTATTGATTCATTTCTTTGATGGAATCAATCATCTGGCGCAGATTTTAATTTTCTTCTTGTTAGGATTACTTGTTTTCCCATCGCAATTATTGGGAATTGCAGGAAGTGCAATATTGGTTTTTATAGGTTTGACTTTTATCGCAAGGCCAATAGCAACTTTTTTGTTGCTTTTGCTATTTCATGCAAGCTTTAAACAGAAAACCTTGATTGCATTTTCCGGATTGCGAGGTGCCGCTTCGATTGTATTTGCAATTATGGTGACGGTAAGCCCGGTCTATACGAAAAGTGATGTATTTAATATCGTATTTTGTGTGGCGTTGATTTCTGTTACATTTCAGGGGCTTTTACTTCCGATGGTTGCAGAACGACTTGATATGGTAGATGATGAACAAAATGTTATGAAGACATTTAGTGATTATCAGGAAGAACAACAGATTCAATTGATTCAAATGAAAATGGAAAAAGATCATAAGTATGTGGGGAAAAAGATTTCTGAACTGCGGATAAAAAATATGTTGATTGTTTTAATTAAACGTGGTGATGAGGATATTATCCCAAGGGCCGAGGTGAAGATAAAAGCAGGAGATATTCTTGTACTGAGCGCGCAATCTTATGAAGGGGATATTGATATGGTATTGCGGGAAGAAACGGTGGAAGAAGGAGATGAAAGAATCGGGTGTCAGATTAAAGATTTACCGAAAATGAAAGAACGAATGATTGCGTTGATTCGACGGGAAGATGGATCGACTGTTATCCCAAAAGGAGAGACGGTTATTCAAAAGGGAGATGTTCTGGCAATCAGTGGAAATTAAAATTTATTGTTGACAAGTTTGGAATTTTATATTAGAATGTCGACTCGTAACAAAATTGTAACATTTGTAATAAAAACGAAAAAAACGAATATAATTTATTATAACTCGTTAATCAAAGTGAAATAAAATTGCAAAGAATGTTACGAAATTGTAGGAGGAGACTATATGATTCAATATAAAAGATGGGTATCGATGGCGGTTGTTGCAACCACAGTTACAGTGATGACATTAGGTGTCAATACACAGGCTGCGGAGCATCATACAGAAATGATGTATGCATCCGACCACATGGAGATCGCATCCTTTGCTCAATTACTTCAGGATTCAGAAAAAACAGATGAGATTGTTATGGAAAATGAATACCAGGAGGCAGGATTGCTGACAATAGAAGAATTGGACAAGAAAATAGCAGAGCAGAAACAGGCAGAAAAAGAAGCGGAAGAGAAAGCTTTGCAGGAGAAGAAAGAAGCGGAAGAAAAGGCACAGCGCGAATTGGAGGAAGCACAGAAAAAAGAAGCAGAGCGTATTGCGGCAGAGCAGGCGGAGGCACAAAGAAAAGCCGAAGAGGAAGCAGCTGTGGCACAGCTTCAGGAAGCAGACAAAGAACTGTTGGCATCGATTATTTTTTGTGAGGCGGGAAATCAACCTTACGAAGGTCAGGTGGCAGTCGGAGCGGTTATTATGAATCGTGTGAAAAGTGCGGTGTATCCAAACAGTATTTCAGAGGTAGTATACCAATCAGGTCAATTTGGCCCGGCGATGACAGGATGGCTTGACAGTGTCAGATATAGTGCAGGATATACACCAAGTGCTATGCAGGCAGCAATAGATGCAATGTCCGGAAGTAATCCAATCGGAGACTGCCTCTATTTTGATCAAGGCGGTATGGGATATCAGCTGGGAGATCATTATTTTCACTAAAATTGAATTAAAATAAATAAAAATAAATAAAAACAAGGACAGATGGTTGATAGAAATTAATCATCTGTTTTGCTTTTTGTGGGAATAGGAAAATATTTTCACTGTCCAAAATAAGAAAAGAATGGTACAATGGGTTCTGTCAGGAAAAAAGAGGAGAGAAGTAGAGTATGATGCAAAAGAAAAAGAGTAATCCAATTGCCTTGATGCCTATTGTAGTATTTCTTGTGTTGTATCTTGGGTTGGGGATTTTGTTTGAGTATGTGCTGGAGATTCCGATGGGATTTTATAATGTGCCAATCGTAATCGCATTTTTAGTGTCCATACTGGTAGCTTGTCTGCAGAATCGGGCAGTTAGTTTTGATGAAAAGCTGGAATTGATGGCGCAAGGTTTGGCAGATAAGAATATTATTACGATGTTGTTGATCTTTTTGACAGCAGGTTCATTTGTAGGAGTTGTAGGGCGTGACAGTGCAGAAAGTGTTGCGTATTTTATGCTTTCTATGATTCCGGCAAGATTCGCAGTTGCAGTATTGTTTGTAGTTGCCTGCTTTGTATCGACAGCTATGGGAACATCAGTTGGAACAATCACATTGATCGTGCCAATTGCGGTGGCAGTAGCAGGTGTATCCGGATTTTCAGTTCCATTATGTGTAGGATCTGTTATGGGAGGAGCGATGTTCGGGGATAACTTATCGTTCATATCCGATACAACGATTGCAGCATGTAATGGACAAGGATGTGCGATGAAGGATAAGTTTAAAGAAAACTTCTGGATAGCTCTTCCGGCAGCAGTGGTAACGTTGATCATTATATTGGTTTTATCATTTAAGACAGATATAAACGGACAAATCCAGCAGTCATATAACCTGGTGCAGATTATACCATATCTGTTGGTATTGGCAGGTGGGATTGCAGGGATTAATGTGTTCGTGGTATTACTGATTGGAATTGTGTCCGGATCAGTTATTATGATTGCGGGAGGACATATTCAGGCAATCGATCTGCTGAGCAATATGGGATCAGGTGCTGCCGGAATGTTTGAAACCAGTATGGTAGCTGTTTTGGTAGCGGCGATGTGTGCTTTGATCCGTGAATATGGTGGCTTTGAAGCGTTACTGCAGTTTATTAAAAAAATCTTTAAAGGAAATAAAGGCGGTCAGTTGGGGATGGGAATGCTTGTTGGAGCAATGGATATCGCGACTGCCAATAATACAGTTGCGATTGTAATGGCAAACCCAATCGCACAGGAGATGTCACGCGAATATGGTATTAAACCACGAAAAGCAGCCTCTTTGCTAGATACATTTTCTTGTGTATTCCAAGGGGTGATTCCTTATGGAGCACAAATGCTGGTTGCAATTTCCGCAGTGAATGAGCTGGGCTATGAGATATCAGCATTCCAGATTATGCCAAAGTTATTTTATCCATACTTACTGTTAGTTAGTTCGCTTGTGTGGATATTTGTTATTCCGGACAGACGGAGCAAATAGTGGGATGATGTAATATTTTGGAGAGAAAAATAAATTTACAATAGTATGAAAAAAAACCTTCTTGGAATACTAAAATTAAAAAATCCAAGGAGGTTTTTGTTATGTATGAATACATGCCGATACGAGATGTGTACGCGAGAGAAATATTAGATTCCAGAGGAAATCCGACAATAGAAGTAGAAGTGCTTGTAGGAGAAAATATAATCGGCAAGGCAGCTGTTCCATCAGGAGCATCTACCGGAAAATATGAGGCGGTAGAGTTAAGAGATGGAGGGGTGCGATATGGAGGAAAAGGTGTCCAGGCAGCAGTAGAACATGTGAATAATCAGATTGCAGAAAGTATCATCGGAATGAATATTTTTGGGCAGAGCGAAATTGACCGGGTATTGATCCGTTTAGATGGAACCTTGAACAAAAAGAAATTAGGAGCCAATGCATTGCTTGGCGTTTCACTTGCATGTGCCCATGCGGCGGCAAATGCATTACAGGTTCCACTGTATCGTTATCTCGGGGGTGTAAATGCGAAAAAACTACCGATACCGATGATGAATATTTTGAATGGTGGTGCTTGTGTTATTATAATGACACAAGGCAGAACCCCTTATAATACAAGGGCTCTAGCGATTTAGTCCTAAATAAATTTCGTAACCAATCAACGAATTTATGAAGGAAAGGCCTCTCTTTTATAAATAACACAGTACAGAAGTAATAGAATTTCAGAACTCTGCTGAGATGTATTTACTATACCACGAAAGCGGTGATAATTGAATAAAAATATATTTTGGACTGAATTAGCTCGCATGAGATTTATATCTCAGCTGTCTGATTCAGTCTTTTTATTTAACAAGAAAGAAGGGAAAGATTATGGCAAAAGTAATTTCTATTGTAAACCAAAAAGGGGGAACGGGAAAATCAGCATGTACAGCTAATTTAGCAGTAGGATTAGCACAAAAGAATATGAAAGTGTTAATCGTTGATGCCGATCCACAGTCTGATGTATCCGCAGGATTTGGATATCGTGATTGTGATGAAAGTAATGAAACACTTACAGCTCTTATGGATACAGTAATGAAAGATGAAGATATTCCTTCAGACTGTTATATCAGGCATCAGGCAGAAGGAATAGACATTATCTGTTCTAACATTGGACTGGCAGGTACGGAAGTACAGTTGGTAAATGCAATGAGCAGGGAATATGTATTGAAACAGATTTTATATGGTATCAAGGATCAATATGATGCAATTATCATTGATTGTATGCCATCATTGGGAATGATCACAATCAATGCACTGGCTGCATCAGATGAAGTACTAATTCCGGTTGAAGCGTCTTACCTGCCAATCAAAGGATTGCAGCAGTTATTAAAAACAATCGGTAAGGTCCGTAAGCAAATCAATCCGAAGCTACAAGTCGGTGGAATTTTGTTTACGATGGTCGATGCTCATACGAATGATGCCAGGAATAATATGGAACTTCTCAGAAATGTATATGGAAGTCAAATTCATATCTTCGATAATTATATTCCATTTTCTGTAAGAATGAAGGAAGCAGTCAGAGAAGGACAGAGTATTTTCTCTTATGATCCGAAAGGCAAAGCTACAGAAGCTTATCGGAGAGTGACGGAGGAGGTGCTGAAAGATGCCATCTAAAAAAAGAGCAACTCCCGTTTCTTTACAGCCGCTTGATGCATTGTTTGGAACAAACGAAGAGGCAACCAATGGAATTAGTGAGATAGCAATAGGAAGTCTTCATCCATTTACGAATCACCCGTTTCAAGTAAGAGATGATAAGAAAATGGAAGAATTAGCAGAAAGTATTACACAATATGGCGTGTTGGTTCCTGGTATTGTGCGTTTGAGAGAGTCCGGTGGTTATGAGCTGGTAGCTGGTCATCGGCGAAAACGAGCATGTGAACTTGCTGGACTAGAGAAAATGCCGGTTATCATCAAAGATCTTACGGATGATGAAGCGACGGTAATTATGGTAGATTCCAACATTCAACGAGAAGAGCTGCTGATCAGCGAAAAAGCATTTGCTTATAAAATGAAATATGAGGCGTTAAAGCGTCAGGGAAAACGCTCTGATTTAACTTCTTGCCAAGTTGGCAAGAAGTTGGCAGCAGAAGAAGTCAGTCAGAATACAGGAGATAGTTCCAGACAGATTCTTCGATATATTCATCTGACAGAGTTAATAGCAAAGCTATTAGAATTGGCAGACGAGAAAAAGCTTCCCTTTAACACGGCTGTTGAAATTTCATATTTGAGAAATGAAGAACAACAGGTGTTACTTCAGTATATGAGTAATCACAATATGGTACCGTCCATGAAGCAGGTAAAGGAATTGAAACAGATTTCAAAAGAGCGGATGTTGACGTATTCAGAGATTGATCAGATTTGCATGAATGAAAGTACTGAAAAAGTTCAGGTGCAGATTCCGGCGAAGAAATTGAAACAATATTTTCCAGAGACATATACAAAGACTCAGATGGAAGAAATTATATTTAAGCTTCTGGCATCGTGGGCAGAAAGAGAGGGTAAAGAATGAGCAATGAAGATACGGTAAGTAGAATACAAGCCTATCTGAAAAAGATAGAAAAGATACGTGTTAAACGGATGAAAAGAGAGAAGTTTGAACATTTGTTGAAAACATTAGGATTATCAGCAGAAAGGAAGCGAAAGTATGGCTTTAAAAATTGTACGAAGATATGATGCGAACGGAAGGGAACTTACGGAGAAAGATTTGGAGACCTTTCGATTGGATTCTCCTGTGGTTAGAGAAATATTGGCAAACCTTAATCGGGAGGTGGCGGAAGGGATCAGACAGAAGGAGAAAAAAGGTGACGATTGAAGACGTAATTAAAAAATCAATTCTGCCGCTGGCATTTATGGTATTCTGGTTTTGGATGACAAAAACAATTATGAAAGTCAGTGGTCAGACAGATTGGTTCTGGTGGATATTTATTGCCGGATTGCCATTTGGAATACATAAAATGCGGCTGATCCTAATCCCTAGAGGAATGGATACCACAGCAACACTTGGTATGGCGGCATTAAGTGTCATCATTGGAGCTTTGATTGGATGTATCATGATTCCAGTGTATGTAATCCGTGCGGTATACGTTTTCTTACGATATATCATCGGAAAATAATTGAATATTTGATAAGAGGCAGGCTTGCGAAAATAAAATCGTAAGCTTGCCTCTTTTTTTGTACCAAAAATCAGGCAATTCAGGGGAAATCCCTTTTGCAAATATATATACTTGGAGGATTTTTAAGATGAGAGAGCGAATTGAAAGTAAGCATGTAACAAAAGAAATCAAAAGTCAGATGCCAGTGATTCCGGTGGAAATTGTTAAAGAAAGAGGCTGTACGTTCTGCCCGTATTATCTGGGAAATTATGAGAAACAGCCACGCTGTATGATGAAAACCTGTGCCTGGGATGATGAAAATGAACGTTTCCATCCAGTTCTTCGTGGACTAATTCCATTTTACAAAGAGAAGATGGAAAAAGCAGAAGTGAAGTTCCTGGCAATGAAAAAGATTTACACAACGCTGTTAGGAATGTTTGCCGCTGAAATGAAGCAGGAAGAGTTGGAAAAAGATGAATGTTACGGATGTGCCTATGGAAAATGTGGACCATGTATCGGTATCTGTTACAAATCAATGAAAGCATAGGAGGGGGAAGCCAATGAATACAACAGTTATTTCTGGGCGATTGGTAAGAAATCCCGGATACAACGAAGTGGAGAATGAAAAAGGACTTCATAAGATTGCCAAGTTTGTTCTGGCAGTCAGAAGAAATTATTCCGATGAAGTTAGTTTCATTCCGGTAAAGGCTTTTGCAAAGAAAGCAGAATTTGCCAGAGATTATCTGATACAGGGAACGAAGGTCATGGTGGAAGGCGAGATTGTCACGGGTAATTATGAAGATAAAGATACCGGGAAAAAGATTTATACCACCGAAGTGTATGCAAACCGGATTGAATTTGCTGGTGCAAAAATGGTTGACAGACCACCGTTTCCAGAAGATGCGGAAGGGTTCTTAGAGATACCGGAGGGCATGGAAGAGGAAATGCCGTTTAGATAGAGGAGGATAAAAGATGGTTTCAGTAGATCAGGCGTATATGGTAGGGCATATGAAAAATGCCGATGGAAGTATCAATAACAAAAATGTAGTGCTGTCAGCAGCATGTGAAGCAGCGGAACTGTTCCAGTGCATGATGTCAGTAAATCAGAAACTGGAGGACTGGCAGAGATTTAACCACACTTTGGAGATGCATCTGAGAAGTGTGGAATGTGAGAAAATCCATGATATCTGTCAGGCAGTATATGGAATGAAACATCCGTCCAATGAACTGGAAGGATTGTATCTGGCAAGGGAGGATGAACAGATATGCCTGCTGTACTATCAGGTATTTGTGGGTATGCTGGAAATCAATATTACTTCAGCCGAAGTGCTGTACAAACAGAAGGAGGAAACAATCAATGAGTAAGATGGAGTATATGCCGGTAGATTGTCTGCAGGTGCCAAAGATGCTGTTTCAGATGGATAGATACAAGAATCTGTCAAATACAGCAAAGATTTTATACAGCTTATTTCTGGATCGCTTAAAATTTGCGGTGCAGAATGGCTGGGTAGATGGTGAAGGGGATTTGTTTGTAATCTATCCGAAAAGTGAAATGAAAAAAGACCTGAATACAACCAGATATGGCGTAGATCAGGCAGTACAGGAACTGGTTCAGGTTGGTAATCTGGTGCGTATCATTCCAAACAATGGAAAGGCGAACCACTTTTATATCAATGATATTTATGAAAATGAGATGGAGGAAGAATCAATGATGACATTAGATACTATTATGGCAAATATGACGTTGCTTGAAAGAGAAATTATCATGGACAAGATGGTGAAAGCATCCAGAGATATTTTGGAAACTATTGCGGATATGGGATATATTGATGAATACGAAACATCTTTAACTGCAATGGAAGAGAGAGGATACCAGGATGAACTTGGAGAGATGGATATTGATCAAATCCAGGCTGATGGATATGAGTTTGGCATGGATCTTGCATTTGGAATTTTGGAGGAAAATGAAAATAATCCTGCTCGTGTGTTAGATATCCAGAAATATGTGAACAGACAGTATGATAGCTGTTCAAGAAAGAAGTTTATGAAGGTCCTGGAAACCCTTGTTCATGCGATGGGGAATGATGAAGGCTTTATTGGTGATATGTATGCTTGCAACAAGAAGGCTAGAAATTATTATTTGGACGAAATGATTCAGTCATTCAATTTTGTGTTTGATGAGATGTGCCATGGTACGGGCAGTGCGGCAAATTGTGATTTCGATGTAGAAGAGTAGGAAAATATTATGGCAGATTTTGAATACTTCAGAGCAGAAGAATCTGACCAGTTTTCTTTTTTTCGGATACCCAAAGCTCTGTTCACAGAAAAAGAGTTTGCAAGCCTGTCCACAGACGCAAAGCTCCTTTACGGAATTCTGCTTGATCGAATTAGCCTATCCAAGAAAAATGGCTGGATTGATAGTGATGGTTATGTCTATATCATTTACACGATCGCAGAATTGCAGGAACTATTGCGAATGTCGCATACGACAGTGACAAAGCTTCTTTATGAGCTTGACAGTGTGCATGGGATTGGATTGATTGAACGGTATCGGCAGGGGAATAATCGTCCTTCTGTCATATACGTGAAAAATTTTGTGAAACGGATTAGAGGAAAGCCAGTAAGATACTTTGCTTCTGGAACGCCAGAAACTGGAAATCCGGACTGCAAGGAATTGGAAATCCGGATTGCAAGAAACTGGAAGTCCGGAACGCAAAAAAATAGAAGTCCGGACTGCAAGAATCTGGATGGAAGTAATACTAAGTTAAATAAGACTGAAAAGAATCATACTGATAAGAGTGAGAGCAATACTCCCGCTTTGGAAGAAAAATTCAGTCTGTATGGGAGATTTAGAAATGTTGTTCTGTCGGAAGCTGAACTGCAGGAGTTGATGACTCTATTTCCATGGGATTATCAGAAACGGATTGATCATCTTTCTGTTTATATGAAATCCAGTGGAAAAGAGTATCAGAATCATTTTGCAACAATCTGTCTTTGGGCAGAACGGGATGGAGCCAGGGCAGGAATGGACAAATATGAATTTCAGGAAGGAGAAAGCCTGTGATGGAAAATAAAGTAACAGCAGATTATCTGGACGAAGAGGGATGTCTTCATTGTGGCACCTGTGGAAAAAGAAAACAGATGAAAGTCAGTCTGATGGGATTTGAGCATGTAGTGTCCTGTTTGTGCGAATGCGAGGTAAAAGCCAGGCAGGAACTTGATGGGAAGATGCAGCGGGAAGAAGCACAGCGGCAGCTTTATCAGAGAAAATCCGTCGGACTTCGGGAAAGAAGATTCTGGGAATGGAAATTTGAAAATGACAATGGAAGCAACCAGAAGATACTAATTGCTAGGCAGTATGTAGAAAACTGGACAGATATGAAGAGAAAAAATGTAGGATTGCTTTTGATGGGATCAGTTGGAACCGGGAAAAGTTTCTTTGCAGGCTGTATTGCAAATGCACTTTTGGAACAGGGAGAACGTGTCATGATGACGAATTTTTCCAGGATTTTAAATGAAGTGACCAGCTATCAGGCAGATAAGAACCAGATTATACAAAATCTTGTGGATTATCCGCTGTTGATTATTGATGATCTAGGAATAGAACGAAATTCCGAGTTTGCTTTGGAGCAGGTCTATAATGTGATAGACAGCCGCTATTGTAAAATGCTTCCGCTGATCGTAACAACGAATCTGGGACTGAATGAAATGAAATCTGCAGATTTAGATACTGCCCATCAGCGTATTTACAGCAGAATACTTGAAATGTGTGTTCCCATCTATTGTGGTGGAGAAGATAAGAGAAAAGAAGAAGGGACAGAAAAACTCGTACAGGTGCAGAACCTGATTACCGGTTAATCTGTTTTTTTCATTAAAGGGGGTGATTGCCATGATTACAGATATGGACAGCATTTGAATCGCTGAAAGGAGGGAAAAGTCATGCAGGAAGAGGTAACTCAGAAAACGGTCACGTTCTGTATTCGGGCTACTAAGATTACGGCAGACCTGTTGAAAAAGGTTCTTGTTGCGTATCTGCGTCATCAGAAGCAGAAATCAGTAGAGAAGAAAGCACAGAAAAATCAGCCGAAACAGGGAAAGGTCACGGTAAAAGAGCTGGCAAAACAGAATGCCGGGATGGTCAATATCGAGATCACGGACAAAAATATCAAGTCCTTTGAACGGTATGCCAGAAAATACGGGATCAATTATGCTCTGAAAAAAGACAAGAGCAAAGATCCTCCGGTTTATCTGGTATTTTTCAAGGGACGTGATCAGGATGCCCTCAATGCTGCTTTCCGTGAGTTTTCCCAGAAACAGATTCAAAAAGCGAATAAGCCTTCCATTCATAAGCGTCTTGCAGCTTACCGGGCAATGATGCCAAAGAAGACGAAGGACAAAGTAAAGAATCGGCATCAGGAGCAGAGTCGATGAAAAAGAAAAACGGCAAAACTCTGATGCAGAAGTGGAAGAATAAAATCGGGGGTAAGCTGTCCGCCCTGGATAAAAAGAAACTGGTTCTTACAAATATCCCTTATGCTCTGGCTGCTTTCTATGCAGACCGGGCATTTTTTCTTTACCGGAACAGTCCGGGAGAAGATATGGGGAACAAACTTTTATATGCAATGGAACACGCAGACCGGATTTTTGCTGGTTTTGTGTTAAGCAATAATTGGAAAGATCTGCTAGCAGGTATTGTTGTTGCAGTTGTTCTGAAAGTGTTGGTCTGGCAGAAACAGGCAGACGCAAAGAAATTACGGAAAGGCATCGAGTATGGTTCAGCCAGATGGGGAACCGCAGAGGATATCAAGCCTTATATGTCGGAAGATCCATGGATGAACATTCCATTGACAGCAACAGAAGCACTGACTATGGAAAGCAGACCGAAGCAGCCGAAGTATGCAAGAAATAAAAATATAGTGGTCATTGGCGGCAGTGGTTCCGGTAAGACACGTTTTTTCGTAAAACCATCGGTCATGCAGATGAACTGTTCCATGGTCATTACAGATCCGAAAGGCACTTTGATTGAAGAGTGTGGGAAGATGTTAGCAAAGGGACCACCTAAGAAAGATAAGAATGGAAATATCATGAAAGATAAATCTGGAAAAGTGGTACATGAGCCATATGTGATTAAGGTTCTGAATACCATTAACTTTTCCAAGTCCCTTCATTACAATCCATTTGCTTATATACGGTCTGAAAAAGATATCCTGAAGCTGGTGACAACAATCATTGTAAATACCAAAGGCGAAGGGGAAAAAGCTTCCGAAGATTTTTGGGTGAAAGCAGAGAAGCTGTTGTACACGGCATTGATTGCTTTTATCTGGTATGAAGGGGATGAAGAGGAAAAGAATCTGAATACCCTTCTGGATCTTTTGAATGAAAGCGAAACCCGTGAAGAGGATGAAACTTACCAGAATCCAGTGGATATGATGTTCCAGGAACTGGAAGAAAGGGATCCGCAGCACTTTGCGGTCAGACAGTATAAAAAATACAAAATGGCCGCCGGCAAAACTGCAAAATCGATTTTGATTTCCTGTGGAGCCAGACTTGCCCCATTTGACATCGCAGAGCTTCGTGAGATCATGTCTTATGATGAAATGGAACTGGATAAGATCGGTGACAGGAAAACAGCCTTGTTTCTGATTATGTCCGATACAGATACAACCTTCAACTTTGTGATTGCGATGCTGCAGTCACAGCTTTTCAATCTGCTTTGTGATAAGGCAGACGATGTATATGGTGGAAGACTTCCGGTGCATGTGCGTGTCATCGCTGATGAGTTTGCCAACATCGGGCAAATTCCTCAGTTTGACAAGCTGATTGCAACTATCCGAAGCAGGGAAATCTCTGCTTCTATTATTTTGCAGTCACAGAGTCAGCTAAAGGCAATGTATAAGGATAGTGCAGATACCATTCTGGGTAACTGTGATACTACACTATTTCTTGGTGGAAAAGAGAAAACTACCTTAAAGGAAATGAGTGAACTTCTGGGTAAGGAAACCATTGATCTGTATAACACTTCGGAAACGAGGAGCAATCAGAAGTCCTTTGGATTGAATTACCAGAAAACAGGCAAACAGCTGATGACAGAAGATGAGATTGCAGTCATGGATGGAGGAAAATGTATCCTGCAGATTCGTGGTGCCAGACCATTTTTCTCAGACAAATATGATATCACGAAACACAAAAATTATCGGTTTCTTGCAGATGAAAATGAGAAAAACCGATACAAAGTAGAAAAAGAGTTAAATCCGCAGTACACACCGAAACCCGAAGAAGAGGTGGAGGTAATTCAGGTGGAGCTGTCGGAGTAACCTTGGGAATGAACGAAAAATAATGAGGAAAGGAATAACTGACATTAGGTGCGCCGGCTTTTTAGTCGGTGTTTTTTCATTCCCGTAAACACCTGAAAGAAGTCAGTTTTGGTGAATATATATGGCATTTTTTAGCAGTGCAATTACAACTTTAAAAACTCTTGTAGTCGCAATCGGCGCAGGTCTTGGCGTGTGGGGTGTCGTAAACCTTCTGGAAGGATATGGAAATGACAATCCCGGCGCTAAGAGCCAGGGCATCAAACAGCTGATGGCTGGTGCCGGAATCATGCTGCTGGGAACTACCCTGATTCCACAGCTGGCAACATTGTTCTCTTAAGAGGAGTGGTAGATGAACACCATCATTGAGAGAATTACGGAAGCGATAAAGGATATCCTGATCGGGCTTATTAAGTCAAGTTTGGATAACATGTTCACGTCTGTCAATGAGCAGGTGGGAACCATAGCCGGGCAGGTGGGACAGACACCGCAGGGATGGAATGCAGGGATTTTTAATCTGATTCAGAATATATCCCAAACGGTGATTGTCCCCATTGCGGGACTGATCATCACCTTTGTCCTGTGCTATGAATTGATCACGATGGTAACACAGAAAAACAATTTCCATGAATTTGAGACTTATAACATTTTCCTCTGGATCTTCAAAGCGTATGTAGCCATTTATCTGGTGACAAATACGTTCAATATCACGATGGCGGTCTTTGATGTTGGCCAGCATGTGGTCAACAATGCCGCCGGGGTGATATCAGGAAACACTGCGGTGGATGCAACAGAAGCAATTTCACGGATTGTGGATGCCCTGGAGGATATGGAGTTAGGGGATTTGTTCCTGCTATCCATGGAAACGATGTTGATCAGTGTTACCATGCACATTCTGTCAATTATCATTACGGTAATCTTGTACGGAAGAATGATAGAAATTTACCTTTATACTTCCATAGCACCAATTCCGTTTGCCACCATGACCAATAAGGAATGGGGTAATATCGGAAACAACTATTTAAAAGGCTTGTTCGCACTGGCATTTCAGGGATTCTTCATGATGGTCTGTGTGGGAATTTATGCAGTTTTAGTAAATGCAATGACCATATCCAGTGACCTTCATGCAGCAATGTTTTCAGTAGCGGCTTATACCGTGATTCTTGCATTTTCATTATTCAAGACCGGAAGCCTTAGCAAATCAATATTTAATGCCCACTAACGGGCAGGAAAGGAGCGCATACCATGGCGTATGTACCAGTACCCAAAGATCTTACCAAGGTCAAAACAAAAGTAGCGTTAAATCTGACAAAGCGGCAGTTGATTTTCTTTTCACTTGCCGCAGTTGTGGGAATTCCGTTTTATCTGGTCATGAGAAAACCAATCGGTTCCAGTATCGCAGCCATCCTGATGGTAACGATCATGCTTCCGTTTTTCTTCATGGCAATGTATGAAAAAGACGGTCTTCCCTTTGAAAAAGTGGTGGCAAATATCATTCGACAGAAGTTTATCTGTCCGGCAGTAAGACCATATAAGACAGAAAATTTTTATCAGGAGATTTCCACCCTTGTGAAAAAGGAGGGTGTGCCGGATGGCAAAAAAGACAAAGCAGGAGGCTCAGCAGGAGCGTCTGTCCCTGGCGGAAAAAAGAAACCGTCAGGAAAGAAGAAACAAAAAAAGCAGAAAAGAAAGAGAACAGGAAAAGCGTAGGAAGAAGCAGGAACGGGATCGTAGGAAACAGAAAAACATTCCTACAACTGCACAGCAGAGTATTCCGTATATTCGGATGCTGCAGGATGGTATCTGCCAGGTGACAAAGACCTTTTTCTCCAAGACGATTCAGTTTTATGACATCAACTATCAGCTTGCTTTAAATGAGGATAAGACCACGATATTTGAAAATTACTGTGATTTCTTAAATTACTTTGATTCTTCCATCAGTGTGCAGCTGTCCTTTATCAATCAGCAGGTGGATGTGGCAGAATTTGAGAAAAGTATTGATATTCCGGATCAGAACGATGACTTCAATGCCATTCGTGAAGAGTACCGTACTATGCTGAAAAATCAGCTTTCCAAAGGAAATAATGGTCTGGTGAAGACAAAGTATATCACTTTTGGAATCGAAGCAGAAAGCCTGAAGGTGGCAAGACCAAGGCTTGAAAGAATCGAAACAGATATCTTAAATAACTTTAAGGTTTTGGGAGCACAGGCGCATTCCCTGAATGGTCTGGAAAGGCTGGAGATTATGTATCATGTGTTCAACCAGGACCGGATTGAACCATTTAAGTTCCAGTATAAGATGCTGCCGGAAACAGGATTAAAGACCAAAGATTTTATTGCACCGACTTCCTTTAACTTTTCCAAGAATCAGACATTTTTGATGGGAAGAACGCTGGGAAGTGTGAGTTATCTGCAGATTCTGGCACCGGAGCTGACAGACCGGATGCTTGCAGATTTCCTGGATGTGGATGACAGCATCAATGTCAACATTCATATCCAGTCCATTGACCAGAGTTCTGCGATCAAGATGATCAAGAGTAAGATTTCAGATCTGGATAAGATGAAGATTGAAGAGCAGAAGCGGGCAGTACGTTCCGGTTATGATATGGACGTGCTTCCATCGGACCTTGTGACTTATGGAGAAGAGGCGAAGAACCTGTTGGAAGATCTGCAGTCCAGAAATGAACGAATGTTTCTTGTAACGGTTCTGGTGATGAATACCGCAAAGAAGCGTCAGAAACTGGATAACAACATTTTCCAGGTGCAGGGAATCGCACAGAAATATAACTGTTCCTTAAAACAGCTGGATTATCAGCAGGAAGCAGCACTCATGTCCTGTATTCCGCTGGGAGTCAATCGGATTGAAATTCAGAGAGGGCTTACCACATCTTCAACAGCGATCTTCGTGCCGTTTACGACACAGGAACTGTTTCAGGAGGGGGAGGCTCTTTATTATGGACTGAATGCATTATCCAACAACATGATTATGGTTGATCGGAAACGTTTGAAAAACCCGAATGGACTGATTCTTGGTACACCAGGTTCCGGTAAGTCCTTCTCAGCAAAGAGAGAAATTACAAACTGCTTCCTGATCACAGAAGATGATATCATCGTCTGCGATCCAGAAGCCGAATATTCGGCACTTGTGCAGGCACTGCACGGGCAGGTGGTACGGGTTTCTCCGGTATCTGACCAGTATATCAATCCAATGGATCTGAACCTGAATTATTCTGAGGAAGACAATCCACTGTCACTGAAAGCAGATTTTATTCTGTCGTTGTGTGAGCTGATTGTTGGAGGAAAGAATGGACTGGAGCCGGTAGAAAAAACTATCATTGACCGTTGTGTGCGGTTGGTTTATCAGGAATATCTTGCTGATCCCGTACCGGAGAAGATGCCAATCCTGGAGGATTTATATAACCTTCTGAGAAAACAGGAAGAGCCAGAAGCACAGCGACTGGCCACTTCGTTGGAAATCTATGTTACAGGTTCTTTGAATGTGTTTAACCATCAGACAAACGTGGATATCAATAACCGCATTGTCTGCTTTGATATCAAGGAACTTGGTAAGCAGTTGAAAAAAATTGGGATGCTCGTAATCCAGGATCAGGTCTGGAACAGGGTGACGATGAACCGTTCTGCCCATAAGTCCACCAGATATTATGTGGATGAGTTCCATCTTCTCTTAAAAGAGGAGCAGACAGCAGCTTATAGTGTGGAGATCTGGAAGAGATTCCGTAAATGGGGTGGTATTCCAACTGGTGAACTAGTTTGTTACTTGTTAGTCGCTTAAAGTGCAAACTATCGCCGTTCTGACTGAAACCGGCAAGTAAGTCAGAATTATCAATGCGGAAAAAATCGGGAAAGGGGTAGCGTCCTAATCCGAGTGGAAGGCTATTTATAATAAAATAGTCACACGCAACGCATAGAGCTTGAACCTGCATAAGCAGAATATAACAGCTCCAAGAGGCCGCATTGCCAGCCGGTACGATATAAATCGTGGTAAAAAGATATGCTATGCTGAGCGTGAAATGACACGCTGATGAAAATGGGCGAAAGCCCCAGAGAGGTGGATAAAAAGCCACCTGATAATAACAATCAGATAACACAAAATATCAAAGATCTACTGTCTTCCAGAGAGATTGAGAATATATTTGAAAATTCAGACTTCATTTATATGCTGAACCAGGCATCCGGAGACAGGCAGATTCTGGCAAAACAGCTGAATATCTCACCAACCCAGCTGTCCTATGTAACCAACAGTAATGAGGGGGAAGGACTTCTGTTCTATGGAAATGTCATTATCCCATTTGTAGACAGATTCCCGAAGAATTCCCTCTATAAAATCATGACAACCCGCTTAGAGGAGACTTCCGAAGCAGGTTAAATCAAAGGAGAAAACAATGTTACGAGCAATTTCATATGTATTAACTTTTAGTGGCGGTGCTGTTTTCGGCATCGCTTTTCTCTGCTTATTACAGGCAGGGAAAGGGTATCCGAAGAAGGAGGAGTAATCAGTGGCAGAACAGAGAATGAAAGTCAGGGACAAGAAAGTCCAAAAGATGACCAAGGATGGTCTGGTGGAAGAAAACCTGACAGATAAATCTTCTGTTCGTGTCAGTAACCGTGCCAGTGATGTGCAGATGGGAAGAAAACAGGGGGAAAAAGAAGAAAACCTTGTGGATAAGTCTCCCCGCCAGTCTGAACGGAGTGGGAAAAATATTCGTCCCTCTGTGCAAAAATCCAGAGATGCACCGGAACTGATACGGATAGAGAAGCAAAGTGAGGATTTTGGACAGAGTAGTAAACAGCAAAATAGAAAAAGAATCCGTGCTGAAGTCGGAAAAGAATCCAGACTTGCAGAAAAATCCAAAGTCGGACAGTTAGGGAGACTGAAAGATAAACGTGCTGATCTATCAGAAAACAGGGGAGACAGCCGGAGAAATCAGACCGGTGGCAGCAAAAAACCAAAACAAAAACAACGTTTGAAGTTTGCTTATGAGGAAACTGGTGTTTCTGTGAAAAATGACAAAGATATGGAGAAATTGAACCAGATGGATACGGATGGAGTCAATTTCCGCCATCAGAAACAGAAAGAAAAAGCCAAAAAGTTTTCTTATGAAGAAGCAAGAAAGAAAAAGGAAGCAAAGCAGCATTCCAAGAAAGCACAGGTCTATCAGGCAAATGAAGGAGAATCTCCTGGAAAGAAAAAATCCCGTTTGAAGTTTGGTGAAGGGGAATCTGTGAAAACAGAAAAAGCTTCTGTTGTCAAGAAAGCAGGAAGTGCAACTTCCGTAGCATTGCACCGTGAGATCAGCAAAAATGAAGACGATAATGCGGCGGTAGAAGGTGTCCATAAGTTAGAAAAAAGCGGCGAAGGTGTTTACCGGCTGGAACAGAGAAGTGCCAGACGCAGGAAACAGAGGGCATCCAGAAAAAGAAGCAGACTTGAAAGACAGGAAGAGAAACAGACACAGGCGGCAACCCGTCAGGAGCAGAAGAAACTGAAAAAACAGATTCAGAAGCAACAGATCAAACGGGATTATGCCAAAGCGAAGCGAAGTGAACAGACAGTAGGAACAGCTACAAAAGGTACGATTGATTATATCAAGAAGATTGGCGGCAAAGTCACCAACTTCTTTAAAGAAAACCGGAAGGTGTATATCAGTGTAGCAGTTCTGATCGGATTGATGTTTCTGATCATAACGAATGTCACGTCATGCTCTGCAGTGTTTTTACAAAATGTGATCACTTATACCGGAACCAGTTATCTGTCATCGGATCAGGCAATCCGGGAAGCGGAACTGTATTACACACAGCTGGAAGCTAATCTGCAGGAGCGGATCAACAACATGGAATCTGAAGAAACGGGACATGAGGAATACCGATATAACATCGGACCTATTGAGCATGATCCGTTTATCCTGATCAGTTATTTGTCAGCAAAGTATGAAGAATTTACCTTTGAACAGGTAAAGCCAGAACTGGATGCTCTTTTTGCATTGCAGTATCGGTTAGAAACAGAAGCAGTCAATGAGACTGTGACAGAGACAGCAACTGTAAGAGTTGGAGAATCTTTGGGACAGGTTGTGACCAGTGGGTATTGTAACTGCCCAATTTGTTGTGGTATTTGGAGCGGAGGACCGACTGCCAGTGGAGCATATCCAACTGCCAATCATACTTTAGCGGTAGATGCTTCCAATCCGTTTGTTCCAATGGGAACAAAGGTGGTAATGAATGGTGTCGAATATACGGTAGAAGATACCGGAGCTTTCGCAAGATACGGTGTACAGTTTGATGTCTATTATGACAGTCATGCGGCAGCATCTGCACATGGACATCAAACATGGGAATGTTATCTGGCAGATGATAATGGAAGCAATGAAGTGGAAGTGACCAGGACAAGAGATGTAGATGTGCTGAATGTCACCTTAAATAGTGGAAACCTGATGTCAATCTGTCAGGACAGGCTGGGATTTTTCCAGAAAGAACTGTTCAGTGCCTACAACGATACAAAAGGCAACTTGCAGATGTTTGCAACACCGGTTGATTTTAACTGGTATTCCAGTGTGACCAGCTATTATGGATATAGGATTCATCCAATATCAGGAGCAAATCAGCTTCATAATGGTATGGATATCGGAGCACCGGAAGGGACAAAAGTAATGGCAGGGCTGACCGGAACGGTTACAACTTCTGCTTATAACGACAGCTATGGCAATTATGTTGTGATCAAGGACAGTAAAGGCTATGAACTGCGGTATGCACATTTAAGCAGCCGGAGTGTATCTGCAGGAGCATCCGTCACGAAAGGTGATGAGATAGGGCTTGTAGGAAATACTGGAAATTCTACAGGAAGCCATCTTCACATTGAACTTCTGAAAAATGGAGAGCGGTTAAACCCGATCTTTTATCTGGAAACAGGAGAAGGGGCAGGATTTGGCGGCAATGAATATACCAGTGAAGCAGCACAGCGTTTGTTAAATGAAGCAGCGAGATATCTTGGGACACCGTATGTGTGGGGTGGATATTCGCCAAGTGGATTTGACTGTTCTGGATTCGTAAGTTACTGCCTGACACATTCAGGTGTAAGGAATACAGGAAGATTAACGGCACAGGGATTGTACAACATTTGTACACCAGTATCCCAGTCGGAGGCACAGCCGGGAGATTTGATTTTCTTTACCGGAACTTACGACGCAGGGGAGCCGGTAACGCATATCGGAATCTATGTAGGCAATGGTCAGATGATCCATTGTGGACATCCGGTGCAGTATACGTCCATCAATTCCCCATACTGGCAGAGCCATTTCTATGGATTTGGACGATGGTAAGAAAAAAGGGCGGCTGCATCAGCCGTCCGGAAAGGAGAACCGATGAAAAGTCTTGAAAAAGCTACGGCAGATTATGAGAAAGCCAAAGAGAAAATGGAAGCCTCCAAAGCCAGATATGAAGCAGATTTAAAGCGGTTCAAGGCTGCGGAGATTGCAAAAACAGAAGCGGAAAATCTGGAAATTGTAAAAATTATCCGTGCAATGGATATGAGCATTCCAGAGCTGGAAGCTTTCAAAAAGAGAATGAAAAATGAACTGCCCGGCAGGGTAGAAATACAGAAGGAGGAAACAAAAGCCGATGATGAATCTGGAAAAAATGAAACAGAAGAAGAGAACAATTACTAAAAGCAGGGTAAAAAAGAGCTTGCTTGCAGCAACGACATTTCTTTGCCTGACAACACCTTTGCTCCAGACACAGACTGCTTATGCAGCTGAGAATACCACACCTGCAATTACGATCGAGAAACCGGATGGCTGGAAACAGGGAGAAACAACCATTGCTGTTACGGTAGATGCCAGCCATATGCCGGAAGGTTTTTCAATAGCAAAAATTGAAGCAAAAGCAGGAAAAGATGGGAGCTGGCAGGATGTAACCGGAAGCGGAAGTATCACGATCACTGGAAACCAGACAGTGTATGTGCGTGTGACAGATGGTGAGGGGAAGGTCTATGAGCAGAATCGCTCAATTAAGTGTTATGACACAGAAAAGCCTACGCTTTCTGCATCTCTGACAGATGGTGTACTGACGATTCAGGGAAATGATACCGTTTCCGGCATTACTTCTGTGACAGTTAATGGCACCACTTATACAGATCTGAAGGATGGAATGCTGAGAGTGCAACTGACACAGAAAGATTTTACAACAAAACAGATTGAAATCACGGTAACGGATGGTGCCGGAAATACTTCTGAAAAGTATGTGTTGCAGAATCCTTATTATGAATGGGCAAAGAAGCAGGCAGAGAAACAGAAAACTTCAAGTGACAGCAATGGTGCGATGGCAACCACGACCAGTGCAGATGCAACTGGGACTGAGAAGACAACGACTTCACCACTTCCGCAGGATGCACAGGCTTCTGAGCCAACAGATGCAAAAGGAACTGTGGATGATCGGACAGTGACAGGTATTGAGGAACAGCTTAATAAAGAAGGCGAGACAGCAGATTCTGTTACCAAAACAGCTACGGAAGGCACAAAAGAGTTTTATACCATTTCAACTAAGAGTGGTAAGATTTTTTATCTGATCATCGACAATTCAAAATCTCAGGATAATGTGTATTTTCTTACAGAAGTCAGTGAAAAAGATCTGATGAACTTTACACTTTCTGATTCGGTGACACTTCCGGAAGTAGATACGGTTTATGCAGAACCAGAGAAAAAAGCAGAGGAAGAAAAGCCGGAAACGACAGAGTCAGCCGAGAAAGATAAGGTAGAGGATGATATTCAGATGCCTGAAGATAAAAGCCCATTTGGAACGTATCTTCTGATTGCACTGGTTGCAGTCGGAGCTGCGGCAGGAGGATATTACTTCAAAGTCTATAAACCAAAGCATGAATATGATGACGAGGATGAGATGGAAGAGGATGAAGATGAATCCGAAGATTCAGAGTCTGAAAAGCGGGAAGTAGACGATGCAGATGAGCAGGAAGAAAGTACAGAACCGGAAATCCTGAGAGATGAAGATTTTGACGATAATGTGCTGGAAGATGAAGAAGAGGAGCAGGAGTAAATGAAATTAGTGATTGCAGAAAAGCCATCGGTTGCGATGGCACTGGCTTCCGAGCTTGGAGCCAGAACAAGAAAAGATGGCTACGTGGAGGGAAACGGTTATATCGTTTCCTGGTGCGTAGGACATCTGGTGGGATTATGCGATGCATCGGAATACGATGAAAAATATAAAAAATGGAGATATGAAGATCTGCCGATTGTGCCGGAATGTTGGAAACACAAGATTTTGGAGGGTACAAAGAAGCAGTTTGGAATCTTAAAGAAACTGATGAGAGATTCCAAAGTAGATGAAGTGATCTGTGCTACTGATGCAGGACGTGAAGGAGAGTTAATCTTTCGTTTGGTGTATGAGCAGGCAGGATGCAAAAAGCTGATGAAGCGGCTTTGGATTTCTTCCATGGAAGAACAGGCAATTAAAGATGGATTTGCGTCATTAAAAGACGGTTCGTGTTATGACAGTCTCTATCAGTCAGCACTATGCAGGGCAAAGGCAGACTGGCTGGTGGGAATCAATGCGAGCCGTCTTTTTTCCGTTCTGTATAACCAGAATCTGAAAGTTGGAAGAGTACAGACACCAACACTTGCCATGATCGTGGATCGAAATCAGAAGATCAAGGAATTTACCAAAGAAAAATATTATATGGCTCATATCAAGTTTGATGATATGGATGCAGTCACGGAGCATTTTCAGAAAAAAGAGGATGCAGACAAAGTGGCTGCGGACTGCCTGGAGCGTATGTGCGAAGTGGAAAAGGATGATGTGAAGGAGAAAACGGTCCGCCCACCGAAGCTCTATGATCTGACAACTTTACAGAGGGAAGCCAATCGAATGTTTGGTTATACCGCACAGCAGACGCTGGATGCCGTGCAGGAGATGTATGAGCAGAAGCTGGTTACTTATCCGAGAACAGACAGCCAGTATCTGACAGATGAGATGGGAGAAAGCACAGAAACTCTGATTCAGATGTTACTTGGGAAAATGCCCTATGCCGAAGGGCTGGAATATCAGCCGGACGTGAGTAAGGTATTAAATTCAAAGAAAGTATCTGATCACCATGCAATTATCCCGACCGTGGAAGTAGCAAAGGTAGATATAGGTAAACTGAAAGAACGAAACTGCAAGATTTTGTATCTGATCAGTGCCAGGGTACTGACAGCAACCGCAGATCCTTATATTTATGAAAGCCATAAATGCCAGATTACCTGTAATTATCATACGTTTTATCTCTCAGCAAAGAAAACAAAGCAGGAAGGATTCAAGTCGATCGAAAATAAATTGAAACAGTTCTTTGGCGTAAAGAGTGAAAAAGAAGAGCCGGAGCTGGATATCTGGGATGGCAAGCATTACGGTCCTTGTGATTCTTTTGTATCGGAGCATTTTACACAGCCACCGAAACAGTACACAGAAGATACCCTGCTTTCTGCGATGGAACGTGCAGGGAATGAAGAACTGACTGAAGATACAGAAAAGAAAGGACTTGGCACACCGGCAACAAGGGCAGCAATCATTGAAAAACTGATTCAGTCTGGTTTTGTGAAAAGGGAAAAGAAAAATCTGGTGCCGACAGATGATGGCAATGTACTGATTACGGTTCTGCCGGATGAGATTAAATCTCCGAAGATGACCGCAGAGTGGGAAATGGCATTGAATCATATTGCCCAGAATACAGAGACAGCGGATGAATTCCTAAATGGGATTACAGAGCTGATGCAGGAACTGGTTGCTAGGTATCAGGGGATTTCAGAAGAGAAGAAAAATCAGTTTCAGGGAAAGGCAAAAGGAGAAGTCATTGGCAAATGTCCCCGCTGTGGAGCAGATGTCCGAGAAGGAAAAGTAAACTTTTACTGTTCTGACCGGAATTGTGCTTTTACCTTGTGGAAGAATGATAAATTCCTTGCAAGCCAGGGAAAAAAGATGGATAAGGTGGCAGCAAAGAAGTTCCTGTCTAAAGGAAAAATCCATTATAAAGATCTGGTATCAAGAAAAACAGGGAGACAGTATGAAGCAACTGTGGAAATGGTTGATCCCGGCGAGGGGAATGTGCAGTTCAATCTGATTTTTCCACAACGATAAGTAGTGTATTGCAGGCAGTCTAAGGACTGTCTGTTTTAATACAATTATTATGAAAGAGAGGACCTTAGCATGAAGAAAAAAGGTAATTTTAGAAAAGTAGTATCTGGATTGCTGGCAGGCATGACAATGCTTAGTACAGTGTTATCTCCGATGACTGCATATGCAGCGGAGATCCAGCCAGAGGAAAAACCGCCACTTTATGAGGAAGTGAAAGACCTTCTGGATGAAGATGAGGTGGTGACTGCCAAAGATTATGAAATCGAAACAGGCAGTGTATTTGATGTGAAATCAGACTACACAGGACTGGAAATCAAGGATGATAACAAGGTCAAAGTCACATTTGAGGAAGCAAAGAGTGACAAGAATGAAGATTTTACGACAGATCATGCGGACACTTACAAAGCGGTCTATTATGTGGAACCGGTAAATCAGGAGCATCCGAAGTACCAGGTCAGCCGAAAACTGATTGTGCGTGAGAAAGAAACAGAAGTACAGACAGAGGCGGCAGGGAGTGAAGCAGTGACTGAATCCGAAACAGCTGGCAGTGAACAGCAGACAGAAGAAGCGGAGGATTCAGAAGCAGAATCGGAGATTACCGATATTGACGCTGATGAATTTGATGATTTGGTAGAGCAGGCACAGAACCAGGATACCTATGATGAAGAATCAGGGTTAGAGCTTCATGATGTTTTGGAACAGGCAGGAGACGAAGGTGTGGATCTTGATTCTATGGAAGAAGGAGAGATTGCAACATTTGAAGCAGTTTCGGCTTATTCAGAAAGAAGTACACAGCAGGTAACAATTGAAAAAGGACCACTGTATAGATATGCAGATTATAATCTTGGAACCTATCTGACAGAGCCGTACTATATCAGCTACGGAAGCGTCAGAGCAATTGCGTATTGTGTACAGCCAGCAAAGCCAGGACCTGGATCTGGAAATTATACAATTACAAAGATTGGAGACAATCAGGCGTTAGCAAAAGTGTGTTATTACGGTACAGATGCCGCAGGAAGCGAGAGTTTTTTCGCTAATAAACACACGGATTTTTCAGAAGGAAAAAGATTCATCATTATTCACATGGCTGCATCATATGCCAACGGAAGTAGTGATGCATTCTATGGAACAAATGCTACAGGCGAGGCTTTTGCAAAAGAGCTTTATAATTATTGTGTGAATAAGCCGGAAATACCAGATGTAGCGATGTCATTTTCCAAACCGAATGTAAAAGCTTATGTAGATGGAAATGTTCAGAGAACGGAGAACATTAAGTTCAACGCATCTTCCCAACAGAAAATTACAATGGACTTACCAAAGGGAGTAAAGCTCCATAATGTATCTACTGGAAATGTAAGTGCGGCAGGTGCAAGCGTAACAATTGGAGGAGGAACTACGTTTTATCTTTCAGCACCTCTGACACAGACAAAAGATGTAAATGCTACTTTTTCTGCAAAAATGAAGGGAAGTATTACAAAAGATTACTCAGCATATAAACTGACCACGAATGCAAGTGTTCAGGATCTGGCATTTGTATTTGGAGAAGGTGTTGCTGATGAAAAATATGTAAGCTTAAAGGTGTCCTGGATTGAACAGGCTACGATCGAAATCGTAAAGAAAGACGATACAGCGGATGTCAATCTTGCAGGTGCAGTATTCGGTGTATACAGCGATGAGGCTTGTACAAAGCTGATCACTCAGATGCCAGCAACTGATAAGAATGGAAAATCCTCTGTTACGATCATCAAGACACAGGATACCGTATATCTGAAAGAAATCACAGCACCGCAGGGATATGTAGTAAACGCAACGGCAACGAATGTAAAACTGGTAGCAAGTAAGACCTCAGCTGTAACCGTGAAAAATAAGGAACAGCTGGCAGAGCTTACCATTTACAAAGAAGGACAGGTGCTTACCGGAGCAGAAGTCAGTGAAAATGGAACGGTATTTCAGTATGAAAACCGCAGACAGAAAAATGCAGTATATAACGTGTATGCCGGAGCTGATATCGTAACTGCTTATGGCACAAAAGTGTACAGCAAAGGTGACCTGGTAAAAGAAAACCTGACAACAGGTGAGAATGGTTCTGTCACACTGAAAAACCTGCATCTTGGAACCTACGTGGTAAAAGAAACAAAAGCACCGGACTCTTTCTATAACGGCAGCGAAGAAAAGTCAGTGACTCTGACTTATGCTGGTCAGAACAAAGAAGTTGTATTTGCAGATGTGACTTTTAACAACGAGAGACAGAAAGCAGATGTTTCCGTAGTAAAACAGGATAAAGACACCAAGAAACCACTGAAAGGCGGTATTTTTGCTCTGTATGCATCCGATGATATCAGAAATGCAGACGGAAGCATTGTTGTGAAAAAAGGAACGCTGATTGAGAAAGTAACTACGGGCGCAGACGGAACTGCAAAATTTACAGCAGATCTTCCGATTGGATATTCCTATTCTGTAAAAGAAGATCAGGCGCCGGAAGGCTATGTAAGAAATACAGAAGATGTGTATACGTTCAAGTTTTCTTACACCAATGATAAAGAAGCAACCGTATCATTTGCCCATACCTTCAGCAATGACCGTGTGACAGCAAAGATCAATTTATTCAAAGTTGATAAGGAAACAGGAAAAGCAGTACCACAGGGAGATGCCACACTGAAAGGTGCAGTTTATGGTCTGTATGCCCGTGAAGATATCGTGCATCCGGATGGAGCAACTGGAACTATTTATAAAGCAGGAGAACAGGTAGCTTCTCTTACAACAGATGACAAAGGACAGTCTTCTGTAAATGGCTTATATCTTGGCAAATATTATATCAAAGAGATCACACCGCCGACCGGATACCTGGCAGATACAGAAGAGCATGATCTTGTATGCAGTTATGAAGGAGATATGACAGCAGAAGTGAAAAGAGAGTGCACTTCCAGTGAGCAGGTCATCAAGCAGCCATTCCAGATCATCAAAGCAGCCAATAATGGAAAGAACGATGCAGATCTGTTATCCGGAGCTGGATTTACAGTTTATCTGAAATCTTCCCTTATAAAGAAAGCAGATGGAAGCTATGATTTTGATTCTGCCAAACCAGTAGTGAGCGGAGAAAATGGAGCAACTGAGATTTTCACAGATGAAAAAGGGTATGCCTGCAGTATTCCATTACCATTTGGAAGCTATATCGTGCGTGAAACTACAACACCGCACAATTATAAGCCAGTCGATGATTTTGAAGTGAATATCACAGAGCACCATCCAAATGAGCCGCAGATCTGGCGAGTACTTCTGGATGAAGAGTTTAAGGCAAAACTGAAAATCGTGAAAAAAGACGATGAAACAAAGAAATCCGTATTGATTGCCGGAACAGAATTTAAGGTATATGACCTGGACAACAAAAAGTATGTGGAACAGGTAACAACTTACCCAGTGACAACCACTCACAAGTCCTATTTTACGGACAGCCAGGGATATCTGATCATGCCGAAGAATCTGAAGATCGGACATTACCGGATTGAGGAAGTCAATGCACCGGAAGGGTACACGATTAATAAGAATTATGTAGAGATTGCGGTGGATGTTAACACAGCATACCAGATGGATTCTGAGAGTGGAGATGCCATTATTACGGTAGATTACGAGAACCATCCGGTAAAAGGAAAGTTGACGATCTATAAAAAAGGTGAGATGCTGACCGGATTTAAAAAGGATTTTGTTTATGAAGAAAGATACCTGAAGGGTGCATCATTTCATGTCTATGCAGCTGAAAATATCTATACACCGGATTATCAGAAAGATGAAAACGGAAACAGACAGCTGATCTATGCAAAAGATGCACTGGTAACAGCGGTAACGACTGGAGAAGACGGAAAAGCAGTTGCTGATAACCTGCCACTTGGTTCTTACTATGTAGTAGAAAAGACTGCACCGGAAGGATTTGTCCTGAACCATGACAGATCAGATGTTGCATTTGTCTATGCCAATCAGGATACACCTGTGATCGAACAGGAAGTGACTGTTGGTGATGACCGACAGAAAATTGCGATCCAGGTAGAAAAACAGGATGCAGAAAATGGTACAACCGTAGCTGGAGCTGTCTTTGGTATCTATAACAAAGAAGATATCAAGGCAGATGGAAAGGTGATCGTAAAAGCAGAGACACTCTTACAGGAAATGACTTCTGATAATGATGGTCTTGCAGCATGTACGCTGGATCTGCCACTTGGACAGTATTATGTAAAAGAGTTAAAAGCACCGGCTGGATTTGTATCCTCTGATGAAGTTCTGAATCTGGATGCTTCTTACCAGGGACAGGATGTGAAGACAGTAAAACTGAAAACAGTGAAAAAGAACCAGCCGACAACAGTAGAAATCACGAAATCTGATGTAACAACAGGTGTGGAGCTGGATGGGGCAAAACTCACCGTTCTTGATAAAGAAGGAAATGTTGTGGATCAGTGGACTTCTGTAAAAGATCAGCCACATGTGATCAAACGACTGACAGTTGGTGAGGAATACACCCTTCGTGAGGAAATGGCACCTTATGGTTATCTGAAAGCAACGGATGTGAAGTTCACGCTGGAAGATACCGCAGAGATTCAGAAAGTAGAGATGAAAGATGAAGTACCGACAGGACTTCTGATCATCAACAAAAATGGAGAGTTTTTGGATAAAGTGACACTTCTGGACAATGTAAAAGGTACTGTGGAGCATCTCTTTGAATATGTAACTGGAAGTCTTACAGATGTAACTTTCGATGTATTTGCTGCGGAAGATATCAAAGCGGCAGATGGTGTCAGTGAAGATTATTTCAAAGCAGATGAAAAAGTAGGAACCATTACTACGGATTCCAATGGTATTGCACAGATGGGAGATCTACCGGCTGGCAAGTACTATGTGAAGGAAGTAAAAACTGCCCATGGTTATGTGCTGGACGGAGAGCCGAGATATGTTGACCTTTCCTACCGTGATCAGGACACACCAGTCATTACTTATGATGAGAAATGGCAGAATGCCCGTCAGAAAGTAAAGGTTACGGTTGTGAAGAAAGAAAAAGATACAGACCGTGTCCTTGCAGGTGGTGTCTTCGGTCTTTATACCAGTGAAGATATCAAAAATGCAAAGGGTGAGGTACTCCTTGAGAAAGACAGTCTGATCGAGCAGCGAGTAACGGATGAAAAAGGACAGATTACTTTTACGGCAGATCTACCGGTAGATGGAAAATACTATGTGAAAGAAATCTTTGCGCCGGACGGATTTGTTACAACAGAAGAAGTACAGGAATTTACCTTTGAATATGCCGGAGAAGACCAGGCAGAAGTAAGCTACGACTTTACTTTTGAAAATCAGCCAACCACAGTGGAGCTGACCAAAACAGACCTGACAACAGGTAAAGAACTTCCAGGTGCACACCTGAAAGTAACGGATTCAGATGGCAATACAGTGGATGAATGGACTTCTACGGAAGAATCCCATGTGATCAAAGAACTGGTTGTTGGTAAGGAATACACCATGACAGAGACAAAACCGGCAGATGGATATGTCACTGCAGAAAGTATTACTTTCACAGTAGAGAATACAGCAGAGGTTCAGAAGCATGAGATGAAAGATGATGTGACAAAAGTGCAGATCAGTAAGACGGATATCACAGGAGAAACTGAGATTCCAGGTGCAAAACTGACGGTTCTTGACAAAGACGATCAGGTAGTAGAGAGCTGGATTTCCACAGAGGAAGCACACTATATCGAAAAACTGCCAATCGGTAAATATACCTTACGTGAAGAGCAGGCACCGAAAGGATATCTTCTGACAGCCGATGTGACGTTTGAGGTGAAAGACACCGGAGAAATCCAGAAAGTGGCTATGAAAGATGATACTGCCAAGGGAAAAGTGATTCTCAATAAGACAGATAAATCGTCAGGAGAACCACTGAAAGGGGTAGAATTTGAACTTCGTGACAGCAAAGGCAAGGTTCTGGAAACCTTAAAGACAGACGCTGCCGGTCATGCTGAAAGTAAGCTGTATGAGATTGCCACATTTAAGAACGGCAAATATGATACAGCAATCAAGTATTATCTGGTGGAAACAAAAACACTGGATGGATACACACTGGATCAGACCAAGCATGAAGTGACATTTGCTTATGCGAATGACAGTACACCAGTCGTGGAAGTTACTTTCAATCTGACAAATGAGAAACCGGAAGTTCCAGAAACACCGAACACACCGGATACACCACAGTCCCATGAAGAGACAAAAGTATCAAATGCACCAAAAACAGGTGACAGCACGAATATTTGGCTGCCGATTCTGCTTCTGGTAATCTCCACAGGAGGTATGGCAGGACTTTATATCTGCAGAAAAAGGAAAAACAAATAAGGAAACCAACGGTTATGATTGGGAGCTTCTATGTGAGGCTCCCTTTTTCATACAAAAAAATCACAGAAAGGAATAAAAAACTATGATGAAAGCAATGGAAAAAAGACAGGAAGCACGAAAAAACCAGGAGAAAACTTTAAAGAGAATGATGGCTTATCAGAAGAAAGCCGAGCAGATGGTCAGCAGAAAAAGAATGAACCATCACATGATCAGAAAGGGGTAAAAGCGTATGATGAACAGAAAAGAATTTTATGAATATGTCAAAGACAATGTAAAGGAGTATCTGCCAGAGTCTTATAAGGACGCAGAAATTAAACTGCAGGAAGTAGAAAAAAACAACGGGTTGAAGTTGACAGGTATTACGATTCCAAACGGAGATCAGAGAATCGTACCGACAGTCTATCTGGATTCCCTCTACAAGGAATATATTCATGGAAAAGATGTAGACTCTTGTGTTGGCGATGTGGCTGATATGCGTATTGAGGCACAGGGAAAAGCAGAATTTTTTGATATGGGAGTTCCGGATATTCTTGATTATGAAAAGATGAAGGACAAATTACAGGTGAGAATTTGTGACAAAGAATGGAATACCGATCGTCTGGCAGATAAAGTAGTCACAGAACACGGAGATTTTGCAGCTTATTATGCAGTAAACCTGGAGGAAAATGGAGAAGGGATCAGCAGTATTCCAGTAACTGTTTCTCTGATGAACGAATGGGGAGTATCTGTCGAACAGATTCAGGCAGATGCGATGATGGCAGATAGGAACAGAGGAGTGCAACTGGTGGATATGACACAGATTGTCGAATCCATGATTTTTGGAGGAACACCGAAGAATCTTTTGAATGAAAAACTGGATATGGAAACCGTGGAGAATCCAATGTTCTGCCTTACCAATGAATCAAAGATGAATGGAGCTTCTCTATTATTGCAGGAAGATATTCGAAAACAGATTGGGGAATGCCTGGGAAGCGATTACTTTGTCATCCCATCTTCCGTTCATGAAGTGTTGATTCTCCCTGATAACGGAATCTTTCAAGTTCCAGAATTAAATGCGATGGTACAGGAAGTCAATGAGACACAGGTGGAAAGACAGGAACAGCTTTCTGATAAGGTTCAGTTCTGTGATAAAAAGACAGCAGTAATGGAAAATGCTGAGCGCAGGGAAGCACGTCTGGAGAAAGAAAAAGCAGCCGAAAAAGCGGAAGTAAAAGGTGGAATCCATGGAAGATTGGAGAAAGTTAAGGCAGAAATCAAGGCAAAAGAGGCAGACAAAGTGCCGAAGAATAAGTCAAAAGATCTTGCCGCAGCATTATAAAGAGAAGTAACGATGATTTTATGGGGACTGTGCCAAGCAGTCCCTGATTTTATGAAAAGGAGTAGCACATGGCCAATAAATTATATGCAATGGAACAGCTGACGGAAGAGGTGGCAAAAGATGTAGCTGCCAGTCCGCAGGAATGGATGCGGTTCCTTGATACGGCATCCAGACTGTACAAGTATACTTTTCCAGAACAGCTTTTAATTTATGCACAGCGGCCGGAAGCAACCGCCGTAGCATCCATGGAAATCTGGAATCAGAAGATGTACCGCTGGATCAAAAAGGGTTCCAAGGGAATCGCATTGATTGATAATACATCAGGACCAAAGATAAAACTGAGATATGTGTTTGATGTGCAGGATACTTATAAAGTAAGAAATCTGGGAAAAGATCCACAGTTATGGAATCTTCCAATGGAAGGAGAACAGCTGGTTGCGGATTATCTGCAGGAGCAGTTATCACTGGAAGATACAGAAGGAGGATTTGCTGAAAGTCTGCATCAGGCAGCGAAGGAGAGTATGCAGGAATGGCTTCCAGATGCATCGGAAGAACTGAGACTGGATGTAACAGGGACATTTTTAGAAGAACTGGACGAACAGAATCAGGAAGTAGAATTTCGGGAACTGATGACAAATAGTGTCTGGTATGTATTATTAAACCGGTGTGGACTGGATGTACAGGAATATCTGGATGTAGAGGATTTTCGGCATATTACGGACTTCAATCAGCTGAAAGTATTAGGACATCTGGGAAGTGCAGTCAACGAGATCAGCAGACCAGTCCTGATGCAGATTGGACGATATGTTCTGAATGATCTGGAAAATGCCCTGAAAACGGTTGCAAAAGAAAAAGAAGTAGCTTATAATGAGTTTAACACGTTAATTCGTGAAAGTAATACAGATAACACAGAAGATAGAGAAGAAAAAAAGGAGGAAACAGACTATGAGAGAGATCAGTTACAGCCAGAACGGAGAGTATCAGATTCCGGATATCAGTCTGGAAGAAACGAGAGGAACCATCGGCAAGTACGGAATGATGCGGAAAGAGTATCTGAGAAATCACAAAGTAGCCAGGTTCAACATTCTGACACTGCAGAACCGTCTGGACAGTCATCTGATGGAGATCGACAGTCAGGCAAGGCAGAGAGTAGACAACCTGATGAACGAACTTCTGGAGAAAGATCCGGCACCGGACAAGATGGCAGACACAATGGCATGGACCAGACACATGAACCAGATCAAAGCACAGGCAGAGGAAATGGTAATTCAGGAGATTATTTACAATTAAGCCTATTCCCAACACAAGAGGAACAGTTAGGAGAAATAAGGAAAGCGGCAGCTGCATTAGAACAGCCAGCCGCTTTTCTTATTTCTGATGAAGTGGTAGACGATATTCTTAGAACAGGAAGCGGACAGAAAAATACGCTGTTTCACATTACTGCAAGATTGATCGAAGGTCTGGACAATGAAGAAATGCAAAGCTTCCTGAAAGATGAATATGGCACCGGAGGAAAAGGATTTACCATAGATGGGCAGAAAATCAGTATCTGGTACGACAATGATGGTATTCGTATCCGGAGAGGTGACTCTGCAAGAAGAAACTTTGACCGTATCGTTACGTGGGAAGAAGCTGCTGACAGGATTCGGGATATGTATGAGGAGGGAAATTACGTTGATAATCTTATCTCCAATAATGCTATCGAGCAGGAACAGAAGGAAATGACAGATCTTCTGGCACTTCATTTCCGTGATACGAGCAGAAACAGAGAAGAACGGTTGTCTTATTCTGACTGGCAGGACGTAGTGGGGGAGGCTTGGACAGATCCGGAAGAAGCAGCTGCGACTGCCTATCGTTTTGAATGGCTTCAGGAAGATATGGAAAAGAATCCAGAAGATTACCATCGTTGGGAAATCCAGCATAATCCGGAATATTTCCAACGTTATAAAGATCTCCAGAGGGAGCGTTCCTGGGTGGATCAGCAATTCAAGGTAGAGCGACCGGCACTATCCTTTATCACACAGGATGAAATTGATGCAGTATTAAGAAGAGGCGGCATTACTGCTGGAGGACGTAACCGGATTTACGAATATTTCATGGAGCACCATGATATGAAAGATGCAGCTGAGTTCCTGAAAAATGAGTATGGAACAGGTGGTTCTTCACCCGGAATACCAGGAGCAGGTGCTTCCGACGCATCCCATGATGCAAAAGGATTAAAACTTGCAAAAGGGAAAATTGGCAGTCCAGAGGTAGAAGTTTTATTAAAGTGGAACAAAGTTGCAGAACGTGTCCGCCAGTTAATCCGCACAGATGATTATTTGTCACCGGAAGAAATGGAAAAGTACGAAGAACGACAGGAAGCACAAAGACTGGCAGATTTGGAAGAAGCACAGCAGATGTTAGGAGAACAGTTGGAGCAGGATACTTTGACTGTTGAAGATATAACTGATTTGCGATTGGTTGATTCAGAATATATGTCTGGTACCAGAACAACAATTCATGATTTTGATTGTAAAGTTAAGGGAGAAGCGAATCGACTTCAATATACATTAGAATATCATGATGATGGAGAAGGTTTCACGATTCATACGGAAAAAGATGATATTTGGAATCGAATGTCAACACAAGAATTGGAACGTCTGGATGTAAAACTCGGACAAGAAGTACTTTATTATCATTATCACAACAAAACTGTAAATGCGGATACCTTAGATGAATTACGGGAAATCAGGGAAGAAATTATGGAGGAAGAGTCCTCGTATTTTACTGCTATTTCTCAACGTGTGTGGACAGATTATGATAAAAAAGAAAAAGAATTATCGGGAGAAGCTGAGGTATCGGAAGAAAAAGAATCTTTGGAAGAGATTAACGGAATAGCAGAACCGATTCAAGCAACGAACTTCCGCATCACAGATGATGAGCTTGGACAGGGTACAGCAAAAGAAAAGTTCCGTGCCAATATCATGGCTATCCAGCTGTTAAAGAAATGTGAGGATGAGAACCGCAATGCGACACCAGAGGAACAGGAAATCTTATCCCGATATGTTGGCTGGGGAGGTCTTGCTGATGCATTTGATGAGACAAAAGCTGCATGGGAGACAGAATATCTGGAATTAAAGACGGTTCTTACACCAGAGGAATATGCTGCAGCCAGAGCTTCCACGTTAAATGCTCATTATACACAGCCGATTGTGATTGAAAGTATGTATCATGTGTTGGAGAATCTGGGATTTACGAAAGGTAATATTCTGGAGCCATCTATGGGAGTCGGGAATTTCTTTGGAATGCTTCCGGAAAATCTAAACCAGTCCAAACTCTATGGTGTGGAACTGGACAGTATCAGCGGCAGAATTGCAAAGCTGCTCTATCCTGATGCCAATATTCAGATCAAAGGTTTTGAGAAGACAGATTATCCCAATGATTTTTTTGATGTGGCGATTGGAAATGTGCCATTTGGTGCATACAAGGTCAATGACCGTCAGTATGATCGCTACAATTTCATGATTCATGATTATTTTCTTGCCAAGACTATAGATCAGTTACGTCCAGGCGGCGTGGCTGCGCTGATCACAACAAAGGGAACCATGGATAAAGCATCACCGGAAGTTCGGAAATATCTGGCAGAGCGTGCAGACCTGCTGGGCGCAATCCGACTGCCGAACACAGCTTTTAAGGCAAATGCAGGAACAGAAGTCAGTGCTGATATCCTGTTTTTCCAGAAGAGGGAAAGCCTTACGAAAGAAATGCCGGAATGGATAAATCTGGATAGTGATGTCAATGGCATTACAGTCAATCAGTATTTTGTTCAGCATCCGGAAATGATTCTGGGTGAGATGAAAGAAGTGTCCGGTCCGTATGGTATGGAAACAACCTGTGCTCCAATGGAAGGAGCTGATCTGGAATTACAGTTACAAGAAGCTGTAAAACACATCAAGGGAAGCATGGCACCGGCAGTAGATGTGGAGACAGAACTGGATGAGATGCCAGAGAGTATTCCAGCAGATCCAAATGTGCGAAATTACAGTTATACGGTGGTAGATGATCAGGTATATTACCGTGTCAACTCTTTGATGAATCAGGTGAAAATGCCTGCCGCTACTGCAGAACGTGTAAAAGGGATGGTTGCAATCCGTGATACTGTCCGAGAGCTGATCGCTTTGCAGATGGAGGAAAACGTCACAGATGAAGAAATCCAGAAACAGCAGGAAAAACTGAATCAGGTATATGATACCTACACGGTAAACTATGGAGTCATTGGAAGTAATGCCAACAAGCGGGCGTTTTCTGATGACTCTTCTTATTGCCTATTGTGTTCTCTGGAAGATCTGAACGAAGATGGAACATTGAAGCGAAAAGCAGATATGTTTACAAAACGAACCATCAAAAAGGCAGTAGCAGTAACCAGCGTAGAAACAGCGACAGAAGCGTTAGCATTATCTTTGAATGAAAGAGCAAAGGTGGATCTGACCTATATGGCACAGCTGACTGGAAAGACAGAAGAAAAAATCACGGAGGAACTGGTTGGAGTTATCTTTAAGAATCCACTGACAGACCAGTGGGAGAGTGGAGATGAGTATTTATCTGGAAATGTCAGGGATAAATTAAACACTGCGAGAACCTTTGCCGAGAGTCGACCGGAATTTACACCGAATGTCCGTGCATTGGAGGCGGTTCAGCCGAGAGATCTGGAAGCATCTGAGATTGAGGTACGTGTTGGAGCCACATGGATTGAACCTTCGGATTATCAGGATTTTATGGTAGAACTGCTTCATACGCCATGGTATCTTGCACAGAAGGAAATACAGGTAAAATTTTCTGAGGTAAATGGTGAGTGGAGGATTACAGGAAAGAATGCCGACAGTCAAAGAAATGCGTTTGCCTATGCAACGTATGGAACTGAGAGAGCAAATGCCTATAAGATTCTGGAAGATACCCTGAACCTGAAAGATGTACGCATCTATGATAAGAGTGTCAATGAGAATGGTGATGAAATCCGTGTCCTCAATAAGAAAGAAACCATGCTGGCATCGCAGAAGCAGGATGCCATGAAAGCAGCATTTAAAGACTGGATTTTTAAAGATCAGCAGAGGCGTGAACGACTGGTAAAGGTGTACAATGAACGATTTAATAGCATCCGTCCCCGTGAATATGATGGCAGTCATTTGACTTTCCCAGGAATGAATCCAGAAATAGAACTTCGTCCGCACCAGAAAAATGCAGTTGCACACCAGCTTTACGGAGACAATGTGCTTCTGGCACATGTAGTAGGAGCTGGGAAGACCTACGAAATGGTAGCGGCGGCAATGGAAAGTAAAAGACTGGGATTATCACAGAAGAATCTCTTTGTCGTGCCAAACCATTTGACGGAGCAGTGGGGTGCAGAATTCCTACAGTTATATCCGGGAGCTAATATCCTGGTTGCAACCAAGAAAGATTTTGAACCAGCAAACCGAAAAAAATTCTGTGCCAGAATTGCTATGGGGAATTATGATGCCATTATCATTGGACATTCCCAGTTTGAGCGTATTCCAATCTCTGATGAGAGGCAGGAAGCTATGCTGCGGAAGCAGATTGATGATCTGGAAATGGCAATCCAGAGTGCAAGGTATGAACAGGACGGCGGACGTTATACTGTCAAACAAATTGAAAAGACCAGAAAAACACTGCAGACAAGGCTGGAAAAACTGAATCAGAAAGAGAAAAAAGATCAGGTAGTTACGTTTGAAGAACTAGGAGTGGATCACTTGTATGTCGATGAAGCACACAGTTATAAAAATGCGTTTCTCTATACAAAAATGAGGAATGTAGCCGGGATTGCGCAGAACGAAGCACAGAAGTCGGCGGATATGTTCAATAAATGTCAGTATCTGGATGAGATTACCGGAGGAAAAGGCATTACCTTTGCTACGGGCACACCGATCAGCAATAGCATGACGGAATTATATGTTATGCAGCGGTATCTGCAGAACAGCAAATTACAAAATATGGGACTTGGATTGTTTGATTCCTGGGCTTCCACTTTTGGAGAAGTTGTCACGAGCATTGAACTTGCACCGGAAGGAACAGGATATCGTGCAAAGTCCAGATTTGCACGGTTTTATAATATCCCGGAACTGATGAATATGTTCAAGGAGATTGCAGATATCAAGACTTCCGATCAGTTAAAGCTTCCAGTGCCGGAAGCGGAATATGAAACAGTGGTGCTGAAACCAACAGAACAGCAGAAAGAAATCGTAGAAAGTCTGGGAGAACGTGCAGAGGTTGTCAGAAACGGTGGGGTAGATGCCTCGGTTGATAATATGCTGAAAATTACCAATGACGGAAGGAAGTTAGCACTGGATCAGCGTTTGGTGAATGAATTATTGCCAGATAATCCAGAAAGTAAAATAGCAGTTTGTGCAGAGAAAAGCTATGAAATATGGAAAGACACAGCAGCACAGAAATCCGCACAGTTGATTTTCTGTGACTTGAGCACACCGAAAGGCGATGGCAGTTTTAATGTTTATGATGACTTGAAGCAGAAACTGATGGAGAAAGGTGTACCGGAAAAAGAGATTGCTTTTATTCATGATGCAAATACAGAAGTAAAGAAGACGGAGTTGTTTGGAAAAGTAAAATCCGGACAGGTTCGTTTTTTGATTGGTTCGACAGCAAAAATGGGTGCTGGAACCAATGTGCAGGACCGTCTGATTGCCCTGCATCATCTGGATATTGGTTGGAAACCATCTGACTTGGAACAGAGGGAAGGACGTATTATTCGTCAGGGAAACCATAATAAAAAGGTTCATATTTTCCGATATGTAACAGAATCCACATTTGACAGCTACATGTGGCAGTTGATCGAGAATAAGCAGAAATTCATCTCCCAGATTATGACCAGTAAAGCACCTGTGCGAAGCTGTGAAGATGTGGATGAAGCGGCTCTTTCCTATGCGGAGGTCAAAGCTCTTGCAACCGGAAATCCGGCAGTAAAAGAGAAGATGGCATTGGATGTGGACGTAGCAAAGTTGAAACTTTTAAAAGCGAACCATATGAATAACCAGTACCGACTGGAAGATGATATTGCAAGGAATTTTCCGCAACAGATCGCAAAACTGACAGAGATCATTGACAGCTACAAGGCAGACATCGCACACTTTTCCGAGCATAAAATCACAGATCCAGAGCAGTTTTCTATGGAAATCAGTGGAAAAGTGTTCACAGAAAAGAAAGAGGCAGGTGCGGCACTTCTGGCGGTCTGCAAAGACATTAAGTCTGTAGATGCAGCTATGGACATTGGAAGCTATCAGGGATTCAACATGAGAATCCAATTCGACAGCTGGAGCAAAGAGTTTATCCTGTCTGTAAAGCATGAATCGGTAGCTAAAGTTCGGTTGGGGGCAGATGCCCTGGGAAATATCACTCGTATCAATAATCTTTTGGAAAGCTATCCGGAGAAACTGGCAGAAGCAGAGCAACGGCTGGAAACGGTACAGGAGCAGATGGCAAATGCCAAAGAGGAAGTCGGGAAACCATTTCCAAAAGAAGAGGAGCTGAACCAAAAACTGGAGCGTCTGTCAGAATTAAATGCACTTCTCAATATGGATGAACGGGAAGATACAGAAACAGAGCAGTCGGAATCAAAAGAGAAAGAAGAAAGACCGGCACGAGGTTCTATCCATGAGAAACTGCAGATTTATAAAGAAAAGAGCCAGCGGGAAAGTGAAACTGGCAAGGAAACCAGAAAACGGGATTTCGGTCTGGAATAAGAAAACAAGGAAGATGGCATAATCTGACAGAAAGAATGTTCTGTGGGTTATGCCATCTTTCAGAATACAGGAGGAGTTTATATGGCAAGAAACAGGATAACAGGTAGAGAAACAAAGAAAATGCAGGAATATACGCAGGAACGGATCGCTCAGGCAGAGCGTAGAGGCATAGAATTTCCAACAGATGTAAAAGAACAGATTTTTGAATATGCAAATCTGATTGGCGAGGAAGAGAAAGTAAGGACGTTGGTAAGAAATCTAACAGATGCAATCAATCAGGCAGATGGAGATAAAGTAGAGGAACTTCTGGATGATGCAAAAATGGATATTCAAGACCTACCAGATCCAACCATAGGTAAGCTGGAATTACGTGATTATGGATATACAGCAGAAGACATGGTGCCGCTTAGAAAAGAAGCAGCTTTGGATTATCACAGAATGGGTTCTAAAATTTATTGCCTGGCCAGCGATGGCGACAAGGGAGAGTATGCAAGTAAAGAAATGATACAGGCGCATGAAGGTCTGTTTGGCATGGAATTACAGATGTGGGAACGGATAAGGGATCAGGATCTGGATTATGCCGATGAAGATTTCGGAGCATTTCAGGAGCCTATGAGTGTCATTGAGCAGGAAGAAGCACTGAAATTATACGATGCCGGAGCAGATATTTATCTGATCACTAATTTTTCGTCACCAATCTATGTCACGGAACGCATGGAAATCGAACGAGGACCGGAGCATTATCAGATGTCCATGACAGAACGAGAGCGTTTCCGTAACCTGGAATGGGAAATGCAGAAATATCCACAGATTCAGTCTTTGAAAGAGGCAAACTTGTTGTTAGGAACAAGGCGAACCTTTGGTATTTATCAGATCAAGGACGATTCACCGGGCGAAAACTATGTATTTATGAATATGAGTTTTATTGAAAGTCATGGTATGCAGATAAAAAAAGAAGATTATAAGCTGGTCTATGTTGGCGAATTACTGGGAAATATGTCACTGGATGATATTTTTGAAAGATTCAACATTGACAGACCGAAAGACTTTCGAGGACATTCACTGTCTGTCAGTGATATCGTAGTTCTGAATGACGGAGAAAAAGTAACCGCTCATTTTGTAGACAGTATCAGTTTTGAACAGCTAGATTCTTTCCTGAATCTGGAAGAACAGGTTCTTAGTGAACTGGCATATGAGGTAGGAGAACGTTACTTTGCTATTCAGAGAACAGAAGAAGGATATGATTATTCCTTTTACGATGAAGATTTCCGCCTGATGGATGGTGGCGTCTATGAAAATGGTGAAATTTCTATTGAAGAAGCGGTAGAGGAACTTTTGGAAGACGAAGGATGGACTGGAGAACGCATCCGTGGAGATTATGATCAGTTGATGGAAAAGGTAGAAGAAATGGATGAGGTTGTAATGGCAGAGATTCAGAAAAGCCAGGGCGAATATAAGCCATTGGAAAAGGTAGAAGAACTGGAAGAGGCAAATTATAACATGATTGATAATGTCCTCAATAATATGCCACCAAAGAAAGAGCCTTATCTGGAATATTTTGCCACAGAATGCGATGAGTTCCATGATATGGGAGCTTATGAAAAAAGTACCGATGTTAATCAGATAGCTGCAGTCTATGAAAAATATAGGGAGAATCCAGAAACAGCTTATCTCGGATGCTCAATGGGAATTATCTATCGTGATCCGGAAGACAGTTACTATGATGAAGCCGAATTTGCAATCGTAAAAGGAAATACTGTATTTGGAAATCTGATGGATGATGTTCGGTTTTATGGAGAACTTGCACTGGTACGGGAAGGGATTGAGAAAATTCATGAAGCATTGCCGGATTATAAGTACGTACCGATGCGGGATGTTCGGGAAGCAATGTATCCAGAGAAGATGACTACAGAACAGCTGGCAGAGGCACTGGATGAGATTGCAGAAGCTTTTGATCCGTATGAGTATCGAGATAATGTGGAGCCGGGAGAAAATACGGTACAAGAGGTGATATTGGATTTGCAGAGTGGCAATACACATTCTTATATTTCTTATCTGAAGGATATTGTAGACGAAGAATGTGACCAGTCTGTGCGTGCAGGTGTATTGATTGAAAGACTGAAAGCTTATGAACCGGAACTTCCCAAAGATATGGAACCAATGGTGTATGTAAACTTCTGTGAAGAGAGTAATCTCATGAATCCAAGATGTCAGAATTTATCCGAGTTGGATGCAAAAACAGCAGAAATGGATAAAGAATGGTATGCAAAACGTGATCCGAAGACAGAGAAACCTACAAAAATCGCAAAAATATATGTGACGGTATATTATGCGGAAAAAGGTGAACAGATGCTGCATCATTTCAAGAAATCAATGGATATTGGAAATGGACATGGCGGTATTGTGAGTCAGTTAAAGTATGATAATGAAATGAAGCTTACAGATGAGTATTGGATCAATTACCAGAAAGGCAAAGGAAGTGAAGAGTTCCAAAAGTATATGGAAGATCTGACAGATATGCAGAACCATGTGCTTCCGTATCTGCAGAGCTTTTGCAACCTGGAAGAACAAGGTGTGAAGGAGAGACGAGAACAGCAGATAGCGGAAAGAAATGAAGGAAGAGCAGATGAGCGAGTAACAAGTACCGAAGCGAATGCAGTGGTTAAGGAGGCAGGAAAAACAGATAGAAAAACGGCACAGCAGAAGCAGACGGTAGATGGAAAAGATAAGAAATTATCCATTCATGAACGGCTTGAAATCAATAAGAAGATTATTCAAGAAAAACAGGGAAAAGATAAGCCGGAGAGAGGAGCTGATTTTGGTGTGAGATAATTGAAAAAAGGAATGGAAGTTACTGTTTTGGTAGCTTTCATTCCTTTTTTGACGTGAGAGAAGAGTTATTTTTGATTAAATAGATTGTTACATTCGTCTATAATAGCTTCAACTGTGCGTACCTGTGAAGGCGTGAGTCGGCGGAGCTTATCTGAAAGAATCAACAGATCCTTATCTATAATTTCACCAGTGAGCAAATAGTCGGCACTTACTTCTAAAGCAGAGGAGATTTTTAACAGATTTTCAGGTCTCATTGCCCGTTTTCCTGATTCCGCATAAGAAACAAACTGGGTAGTGACATCACCTTTTTCTGCAAGTGCTTCTTGAGTGAGTCCCAGCTTTTTTCGACGATCCATAATTCTTTTTCCAATTTCCTGTAAACATAATTCATTATCCGACATTGGTACAAAACCTCTCCTCTCGTATTGTTAAATTATATCCACAATAGATGATAAAAATAAGCGTCTACTGTTGACTAAAATCAACAATACGATATATAATCAGAGATAAATATTGAAAAATCGTGGACGCATAACAAATAGAGAAGTAGTGTATGGGAATACGAAAAAGCGAACAGCTATAATGAAAGAAAATGGATTCTCAGGAGGACTGTGATTATGGAACAAATGGATTTTTCAATAGAGGTATCAGAAAGTGCGATAAAAGAATTTGCTGATTATTTATATCAAAGAGAAAACGCAAGAGCAACTGTAAAGAAATATATGGCAGATATAAAAAAATTATTTTCTTTTTTGGCAGATGCTAAGCGGATCAATAAAAAAGTATTGTTGCAATATAAAAATTGGCTTGTCCAAAATTATGCTGTTAATAGTGTTAATTCGATGCTTGCCGCATTGAATCAGTTTCTGGAATTTTTGGATGTACGGAATCTGAAAGTGAAAAGAATAAAAGTGCAGAAGCAGCCTTTTTTGCAGGATCAGAAAGAATTGACAGAAAAAGAATGCAGGAAATTGATTGTAACAGCTATAGCGGAAGGAAAAGAACAGCTTGCCCTGTGTATCGAAACAATAGCTTGCACAGGAATCCGGATCAGTGAAATAAAATATTTTACAGTGGAGCGTGTAAAAGCAGGAAAGATAGAGATTTATAATAAAGGAAAATATAGAAGAATTTTTCTGCCGAAGATACTACAAAAGAAACTTCTTTCCTATTGTCATAATAACCAAATAGCAGAAGGATGGATATTTGTTACGAAAAATGGGAAGTTAAAAGACAGAAGTAATATTTGGAGAGAAATGAAACGATTAAAAGAAAAGGCCGGAGTAGCAGAATCAAAAATATTCCCGCATAATTTTCGACATCTATTTGCAAGGATTTATTATAAAGTAACAAAAGATATTACAGGTCTTGCAGATTTACTTGGACATAGCAGCATCAATGTAACGAGAATATATACAGCAACTACAGAAACAGTGTTCCAAAAGAAGCTGGATAAGATTGTCGAACAGGAAATATTGGAATGTACAACATAATATCAGTTATGTTGTACAGTACCTCTATTAACCTGTTCTACCCTATTTCTGCAAGTCATTCATTTTCTTTAAAAGAGAACTATAAACAATAAAAATAATAAAGATTATAGCCAATTTACCAAGAGCGGTACTTAAATAGGGCACCGCTACCAAAAAAATCAGAAAGGAACTATGTACTACGAACAGCATAACAGATAACATGGTGTTATTTAACATTATATCGTACGAAAATTAATCTGTCCATAAACAACATAACTGATATTATGTTGTATTGATTTGGCAATGGATAAGGAGTAACGATGGCATATACTGTAAGAAAATTACTTGAATCAGAACAGTTTCCAAAAATGAAGCTGCTTTGCGGTGAAAAGGGTCTAGATTTGGAAGTGAAAGGCATTCGAATAATCGAAATTGAAGATATGGAGCGATACCTGACGGGTGGTGAAATACTCATAACCAGTTTTCAGGTATATTTATCATGTAATGATCGAGAAGTAGAGCAGCATTTTGAAGATTTAGTTAAAAGTGACATAAGTGGATTCATTGTAAAGAAAAGAAAAGAATATGATCCTACAGGACGCAGATTGAGTTTATTAGAAAAACACTGCAAAAAATATGAAATTCCTCTGGTAGAAATTTCAGAAGATTTTCATTACTGGGGAATTATCCGCTATGTTATTATGCAGGTATTCGATAAAGCTACTGCACGATTAAAGTATTTTAAAATTACGCATGATAATTTTAATACGTTTATTTTAAATAATAATGGATCATTTAATACAGCAAGTGATATTATCAAATTTTTAAGTGTCATGATCGAGAATCCTGTTGTGTTATATTATGGTAATCTTAATTATATGGTTTCAACAAACTCGGACAACTCCAAGTTAATATTGTCAGATGAAATTCAGCCATATAAACCTAATATTATTACGAAATTTCAATATATGAAGCAGATGAAAGGAAGCTGTGTTCAATATGTAGTGAAATTTGCCATATTGAGTGAGGTGGATATTTATATAACAATAACAGAAGAAAATAGAGAACTGACAGAACTTGATTATATGGCAATCGAAAATGCGATTATTAACTTGCAGTATGGATTTTTGAGTGAATTTGCACAGGATGAAGTGAAAAAGAAGTATCAGAGAGATATTATCCATAATATTCTGAATGGATTACTGAGTTCGAAAGAAATGACTGAAGCGGCAGCACAGCTCGGCATGAAAGAAAGCGATACTTACAGGGTTGTTGATTTTCATACCATCAAAAAAAATGTACAAAGAAAATATACAAAAGAACAGCTTCACGAAGTAGGTGTTATC
>OIZF01000146.1_pt1 | contig 48967 bp, 48 predicted proteins | sample 1588471 | NCBI WGS metagenome assembly OIZF01 (sample SAMN03283279) | human gut metagenome | biome: human-associated habitat; material: feces | host: Homo sapiens | place: Peru | collected 2012
CCAGTATAAAATTCAATGCTATGGATATTTTTCATGTCTGTTCACCTGCACATCTAGGAGTTTCTATCTGCTTTATGGATTAAATATACTGGAATAGTTCGGTAATTGTCAATCAATCAAAACAGTTTGCGGAAGATTATAAAATGAGGTTGCTATTTTCAAAGTGATATCCCCATTTGACAAAAGTTCTGTCACATCATCTTCTGGAATATTCATTTTCCCCAGTCTGGTATATGCCCATGAATTGGATCCATAAAACACTACTATTTTGTCTCCACTGTATAGAACTATATCTCCGCTATGAGTAGTTATCTGCTCATCATTTTTTGTATAACTTTTTCCCAGAGAACCGACCTGCTCATTGTCGCTATACATAGACATCTGCACTACGACATCTCCTTTGCCAGCTTCTTCCATGAGTTCTTGTACAGTCTGATTATCTTCCCATATAACTGGGATTTCAGTATCATTAAAATATAACTTCATATATTCTTTCTCTCCATCGATTGCCGATTTGTCTGTAATTTCTGTTTTCTCTAATTCTCCAGCTGAAATTTGAGCTTCAGTACTATTGTCTATTATTCCTTCGGATATATCATTTTCAGACGAAACACTTCTTTTTTCTCTACATCCTGCAAGCCCAGTTAAAACTAACACACAAAGACTCAGTAATAGTACTCTTCCGGAGACAGATGTTGTAGAACAGCCCAAGCCACAAATACCTCCAAGACCTGTTATGCCACCAGAAGCAGCCGCTTTCCCAAGACTTCAAAAACTCAAGGTTACGCTTGATAAGCAAAATCACCTTATCTTTGAAGCAGAGCGTGAACGGAGTCAACTGGAGATTGAAGTAAACGATTTAAAGGGACTTGCAAGGCTTACCAAGAAAAAGGAACTTGAAAGCAGAATTGCCACCAAAAACGAGGAAATCCGAACCCTCAAAGCTGGATTATCCGGTATCGTCAGACAGCATGAATTTGCAACGGTGCAGGATTTCTACACAGCATTCTATACCGCACAGCGTGCCACAGACGCATATCAAAAAGAATGTGCCAAGTGGGAAGAGGCCTACGGAGAGAAAGCCGCTCCAAAAGCCGAAACCATTCACGACAAGATACAACGATATAAAGAAAAGGCTGACAGGCAGAATGCCAACCAACCTTACCGAGGCAGAGATACAGGGGCGAGATAATCGCCCCACTACCATAAAAATATCCAATTCATCATTGTACGACTCCGTCGCTCCAATATATGTAGTACTTTCAATTATTCCTACATCATTTATCTCATCAATAGCGAAAGAAATATTACGTTAACCTTTGCATTGTTATTAACATTTCCATTCGTAGATAACATACGACCACCATTTGATATCGAATCAGCAAACATATTATCGTAAAGAATCTCCAAAAATCCAAACTCATCTTTGAGAACTCTGTAATAGGGATCATTGGTTTCATTCAAGACTTCTGCAGACCTGTCAATAATATGCACCGGAACATTTTTCCCTTTTGCAAGACGACAAGCTTCCCATAATATTAACTCTGAATAAGATGATTCTGGATTTTGCGCTATCTGCCATCGTTCCAATCCATACTCAAGCATATGTGGCAAATAGTATTCCATCATCTCTTTGCTCCAGTATGTACCTACATTCCAACAAACTACTGCATCAAATGAAAACGACGAGATTAGATTTTCTCTAAATTCCGCCTCTGCAATATCCCCCTCTAAAAAGACTATTTTTTCTTCATCGACATTCCTGCTTTGCAACAATCTTTTCGCTTTTTCAATACAGTCCTTATTCTTTTCTATCGCAATTACTCTATGACCATTTTCAATCAAAGATAAGGTACTATATCCTGTTCCACAACCAATTTCTACTATTATATCATGGTTCTCTATTGCTCTCGCCATCCATGTGTAATATCCTCTATCATAAAAATATTTTGCACTAACATCCCACTGCTCTGCATATTCCTCAGTAACTCTCATAAAATCCTCCTCATATAGTTATTCCTAAAAGGAGATGGCCATATATACGACCATCTCCTAATTACAAATCTACTTTATCCTTTTATCAACGATCTCCTTTATCACTTTTCCGGATACATTTTCAACTTGATAATCAGTTGCATCTATCCCTGCCACAATTCCTTTTAATTGCCCAATATGTTCTACACTAATTGGCACTTCTGCGTACTTCTCTTTCAACACCCTCAGAACATTTCCCACCGCAAATCGTGGGACTCCCAGTTTCGACACAATTACAGCTTCCTTACTGGATACACCATAATAAATATAAGAAGGAAGCATTTGAGCATTCTCAGTCTGCAAATCATAGCTTACTGCCTGATATATATTCATACCCCATGGCATATAAGATCTCATTTGGCTATTAAGATATCGATTACACAAGGAAATTACTTCTTCATCACTCTGTCCAGCTCTCTTGATGTTTTTTGCAATATCCCTTACTTTATCGCCATTCACCCATCCCATAAGCAACTTGGCAATACTTTCTGGATCCAAATTACCCTGACCCAACATCTCAATTTTAATTTCCGGAATTTTTGCAATAATATTTATAATCTCTGTTAAACGCTCAACATTCTTTGTTTGAAGTATGATTTCTGACACCTTATACTCATGATCACCATTTGCTTTCAAACTATTGATAAAAGCTCCTATTATAGATTTAACCTTTGTATAACTTATGTCGCTAATACCTAATTCATCTGCTTTTGCCATATCTTCCTTTTTATTAGCATTAACATGACCAATATACTGTGCTACAAACGTATTCAACTTAGTCTGCGCGTTAATAAAACCTTCTTGCTTGCTCAAACTATGATACAAATATGAATCCGTTAATATACCTCTAATTTTAGCAATATCTCTTGGATTAATGTCATAATCATAACTAATATTTAAAATATGGTTTATATATTGCAAGAGATTTAATATCGGCGCATTTTTCGGGTCTTTCAACACATTATAATCAAGACTTATAGCTGTATTTCCGGTAAAGAAGGCATTCAATGAAGATATCACCTCTTTCAAATCCGATTCGATATATCTTATTACCGCAGCCTTTGTCTCCTTCGGCGAACTGGCATACGAAAGGATTATATACCCTTCTTTATCCTTGTATGCTCTTCCAGCACGTCCAGCTATATTCCAAAACTCAGCGTTAGACAAGTTTCCTTTATTCCGCAATTTAACAGTATCAAAAATGACTGTATTTATTGGGAAATTCATTCCTTGTGCAAGCGTAGTAGTGGCAAAAATAATCTTAATCTTATTGTTTCTAACCAGTTCCTCAATAGTTTCTTTAACAATACTTGACAGACCCGAATTATGATAGCAAATACCAAATTTCAAGCATTCAACTAAAGAATCATCTTCTCCGTTTTCCAATCTTACAATTTCTATTGCTCGTTGAATCTCTTCATCTTCACTCATATCCGGCAACATATTCTTGGTTTCAAAAAAGCACTTTACATCCAGAGCCAGTTTCAACGTTGTGCCTCTTCCACCACACAATACTAGAATATTCCCATCTTGTTCAATAAAATCATTTAAAACCACACAAAGTCGAACAGCATTATCAACTCTATCATGATCTAGTTCTGTTTTCACATCTTGCGGGCTTAAACTCAACGCAATTTCAACATTCTCTGTTCCTAATTGATTTCTTGGTGACTTATAAAACTGAAGGACTGATTCTGTTTTCTTATTATTCAACAAATTACAGCCAATGTATTGTTTGGTTGGCGACCATTCTACCGAGATAGTATCTGCATTTCTTGGCGAATCAGCCAACCACTCACTAATTTCCTTCGCATTACTAATAAAGGGGCTTAGCAACAAGAAATTAGCCTCTTTCATATTCTGCTTTATAGATGATAAAACCAACTCAAATTTAGATCCTCTCGAAGCATCTCCCAGATTATGAGCTTCATCCAAGATAACCAAACGTGTATTTTTTATTGATGGATGATTTTGTCTTACAAGCGCTTCCAACTTTTCAGGTGTACTAATCAAAATATCAATATGTTCACGCATCAAAATTTCATTTTCAATTTCATCAACATCATAGTATGGCAATGCTGTTTCTATGTTAAAATTGAATTCTTTGAAATCACTTTGTAAATCTAATTTAACTTGGTCAATCAATGCATTGGTTGGGACTACATAACAAACTGTAGGATTAAACTCCGCTGTTTTATAGTTATGAATACTAAATAATATCTGCATTTCAGCAAGAAATGACTTACCTGCACTCGTTGGCATCCCCACAACAATACTCTTTTTAGGCGTCAATACATCCGAGATAACTTCTCTTTGAGATGGCAACAACGAATAAATATATCTGTCTCCTGTTGATAAGTTTTCTTCGATAAATTTTCTTATTAAAGGCGACTTTTCGGCTATATTCCATATTGAATTTTCTGCCACTCTCTCATATGCATATCTTAACAAATGGCCGATAAGCTTTAAATCAATGCTCTCATTTGTCAATAAATGAAATGCATTATATGAATACATATCAATAACGCTATAAATATCTTGATTTTCTGAATTATCTATATTTCCACTAAAAAGATATTCCTTTAGAATCGTTGTCAAATAAATAACATTTCCATAAGAAGCAATTTTTAACCCGATAGATATATCTAATTCTTCTTTTGCAAGTTCTTCTTTTTGAGCCTTTTTTAAATTTTCATTTGCTCTGTCAATAAATGCATTTAATTGTATTAAGCCTTCATAATTCCTTATATTACTCATTAAAAAAATAATTAAATAATAGGAATCATATTCTAACTTTCGTATCGTCAAAGAATCATTATATAAATGCTCTGTCTGAGCCAACTTTGCATTATAATCCTTAATAATCAAGTCCGACATCGTTTGACGATCTGCCATATATGACAACATGCTATACATAACCAAATACGGCATATTATTCCAATATTCGTTCTCTTGCGTCTGCTCTAAAACTTGTTCATATAAAGAAGCTACTGTTCCGCACAAACTTACGAGTAATTCTTTTCGTTTTTCACTCTCGACTAAATCCATATTCGGATTCTCTAAAATTATTTCTAATAGTGCGTTCAATAAATTTACTTTAGAGAGCAAATCGCTATTTAAGTATCTTTTTCTTTGTTCCTCAGCAGAAAATTTATCATACAAATGTCCCGCTTCAATATCTGCGAGCATAACAGCAAGCGAAGAAAGATTTTCTTCGCTTACATCAAATACTTTTTCTATTGAATTTATTATGCTCTTAATATATTCCATACCTATTCACCTATTGCCTCTTGATAAACCTGGGTGCTAAAATCCGTGAATCGCTTTTCAAATGCCAAGATTATGTTTTCGACATTTTCTCTTTTTACTCGCTGTAAAGAAAAGTTTTTATAATCATCTATGTTCATATCCGAAACAATTTTCTCATTATTTCTAAGTAAAAATGGGAAAAACATTATATTTTCTGCTAAGTCTTTCTTTTCTCCAGCAATCAAATGTACTAGAAATCCCACTATTTTTTCTAGCAACTCATCTTGTATTTTAACATTTCTTATACCGTGCATGTACTCCAAGATTTCTCTTGAAACACGATTATCCGCATTATCAATCGCTTTTTGAATATCTTCTTGTAAAGATTGTGCAGAATTACACGGTATTTCCATTGCCTCAGATGCTTTCACTTCACATACTACAAATCGAACCCTATCATTATCTATCCATATTCCGGGAACATCTATCCCATCTGTATGTTTATCAATCTCGACAGCCTTCAAATTTATCCGTTTATCTGCTTCATCATAAAACTTGCAACCATACTCTTGCTCTAATAAATATTGTGCCATCCACTCTGTTACTCTTTCTCTACGCACATCAAACTGAGGTATTGATGATTTTTTAGGAATGTTTATTCTGGCAACCTGCTCATTAAACCTAGCAACAAACTCCGGGTCTAAATTTTGCGTTCCATAATATGTCAAATCATATTCTGCTGTATTATGAACCTTAGAAATTTTGACTTTATTTATCAAATATTCCTTTATTTGACTGATACTCTCTTCACTTTCTATATCATATTCAAAGAGATTAACCTTCAATCCATTTACTTCCGTTTCTAATACTTTTTTCACATTAGCCATCGTATAAACCACCTTCTACTATGTACCATTAGCAAACTGCACCCAGCATATATAGCATAGCACATATATTCCTGTTTTTCTATACATTTTGCCTATTTTTATCACTCATTTCATCCATAACTTTTGTTACATTTAATGAATCTTAATAATATTCTTTCCTTCGTTTCTCATAGGCTATAAGATAATTTTTTCAGAAAATTCTTATTTCCGTCCTTCTATAATTTCTACATATTATTTATAAACTAAGGCTTTCTATAAAACATCAATGTCATTCTTTCATTAACCGTTCCCATCTTTCCAGTTTTCCGATATCCCATTTTTTCATACAAATGGCAATTTCCTTTTCCTGTAAAATTGTGTCTAACTCCCAATTCGAAATTCCATGAATCTCTTCGACAAATTCCATTGCCTTCTGTGCGTATCCATTATTTCTGTGTTGTTTCATGATAAATATTAGAGAAATCCTTTTTGCCTTTCCCTCTTCTTTTTTGTCAACAACTCGTATTGCACCTACTTTTTCCCCATCGACCACAATAAAGTAAAAATATGTAAATGACTAATTTAACCTCATCTGAACCTTATCTATTTTCTCTGTAGCCGGACTAGTATCTGTATCCTGGTACTTTTCATACAGTGAAGCAAAAGCCTCCACCTGCATTTTCCATAGTTCCTCAGCATTATCTGCACCAATCCTAATCAACTCCATTTTATCTAGTTCCAACATGTTATCCTCCATCACAATTTGATTACTTTATTTTTTCACTCTAATCAAATAATGTGTTTCATCTTCACCCGCTATGTATGCGCCATTACTATTGATAGCTTTAAAAGATGGAATGTTGCTTTTTAATACACGCAAGTATATCTCATCCTCCGGTACTATTTCCCGTGCGATGTCCAAAACCATTGCTAATCCTTTAGCCCCATATCCTTTACCACGATACTCTTTTTTGATACTATATCCGATATGACCAGCACCAACTTTAAGCGCCTCTGTCAAATAATGCCGAATCCTATATTCCCCCACAAGCACCTGCTCGTCCCACAAATAGTAATATGTTTCCGGTACAAACCATTTAGGCATACCAATTGGATTCTCGTACATCATAAGTTCCGACAATACAGTAGTTTCATATTCTTCAAAAGTTATCCCCTCGTAGGGATTGGTTAATCCATTTTTATCCTTTGGCAATGCAGTAACATATTCCCACTGTTCTTTTATATCTTGCAGATTCATTTTTCGCAGCTCCAACATATGTAACTTCCATTTTTTCTAATACCAACAATTACTTATCGATTTTTTACCAAAATATCTAAAGCATGATTCGTGGCACCAATTAAATCCATTCTCTCGCAGATTAAAAAATGATATTTCATCCACATATCAAAAGTTGCATCATCCATTGCATCAACGCATTCCCGCATATAATTTGTCGCTCCATCTGCTGCAACAATCTTTATTCTATTTACATTTTCAAAGCATGCATTCAATTCATCAATTTCTTCTAATCTAACAATCTCAAACAAATCTTTTTCTTCTGATATACATCTGAAATCATCGGTTAACATATGATTATTAACACAATCCCATATCTTTCCTGCTTTGAAGGTAAACTGAATCATGGTAGCTTCATTCATACAATATGCCACCAAAATATGTCCTTGTTTTTTGGTAACACGAATTGCCTCCTCCAATACCTTCTGCTTATCCTCCTTTGTATACATATGATGCATCGGACCTAACACAAGCGTAATATCAAAGGATTCATCAGCGAATTCAGACAAATCCAAGGCAGTTTCCTGATAGGTTCTAATATTTGTTATACCTTCAATTTTCGAATTCATAATCTCAAAATTGTGAATAGTGTATTCCAATGCATCCACTTCATGTTCTTCCAGTGCAAGTGCAATGCTATACCTTCCCGTTCCTGCTCCTACCTCCAGTATCTTTTTCTTTTCTGTACCACCAATAAATTCATGGATATACTTCATAGTAGTCAAAAACTCCACTTGCCCATGTTTGCTAGATAATCTTCCTTCTTCATCATAATTTGCGTAATAGTTTTCTAAGTAATTCATTCCTTGTTTACCTCCAATTCTATGCATTTCCACTTTTCTCCGAGTATTTCAAAGACTATATCTTCTTTCATGGGGATTTCTTTAAATCCAGCTGCTTTGTAGCAATAATATGCCGAAGGGTTGTTATCAAAAACCCCCAAGGTGATTTTTTCTGCTTTCAGCATATTAAAGGCATATCTCATCGTCATCTGTATCATTCTTTTTCATAGCCCATACCTCGCTTGCTGTCATCAACAATAATAAATCCCAAACGGATTATTGTCTTTGCCCTATTCGTATAGCGCAGTATCAGATGACCAATCGGACCATTTGCATCCACATCTGTTATGGGATAAAAATTATCCGGCTCCTCACAATTACCATTACATTTCAGATATTTATAGTTAATATCCTCTGCTGTTATTGGGTACGCACCATATCTATCAGAGCTCCATTTACGAAGAGCCCTTTCATCTTTAATCCAGCTTACTATCGCCTCTGCATCTTTTGGCTTATATGGTCTTATGATTAACTGCTCTAACGGTTCGTTTATCAATTGTTTTTTCATAATTTCATAAACCTGTATTACACCATTTTTACATTTCCAAATTCCATGTTCTACGGTTTGGTAACCTAAATGAGTATATAATCTGCAAGCTGGCAATGAGGCATCTATATCAGCACAGTCATACTTTTCCTTTATCAGTTCTTCCAGCTGATTCATAATAAAAGTTTCATAGCCTTTTTTCTGATAACCCGGCAAAACATAAACCCTGGTAATATGATTTTCATTCTTTGTTCCTGTGCCAATTATCTCTTCATTTTCTACCAAAATGTATGTATTTCCAGTTTCAATATCCTTTATAATATTTTCGCGACTGTGAAATTCACAAAACATATCTACAATTTCTTTCAAGTAGTACTTCGGATAGACCACCTTGATAGTCTCCTGTACAAGTGCATATACCTTTTCTACGTCACATTTCTTAGCTAATTTGAACTCCATATCCGTTTCCTCCTTGTAAATATAATAAAAGCACCATCAAACAATATTTCTATCATCCGATGGTGCAAAATTTACTTGCAAAATATTTATTATGAAAAGCCTTCCCACTATCAATTTAGTTACACCCTATAGGAAATCGAATTCTCACAATGCAATATTTTTCCATCAGCAATAAATCCCAACTGCCAGTTATAGACGGGATTGACAACATAATTATTTGGCTGTGGAAATCTATAACTATTCTGCATCGTGTTAATTCCTTTCGTAATTTTTTAGTAATTGTTGTTGATAATACTCCTGATAGTGCACATTGTCAATAAGTTTTTTTAGATATAAACTAAACTTATTTATAAAAGATCACCAGACTTCCAAACTATCAATAGCATCCACCCAAGTCTGCATTTCTCCATCTAGAGCAAGCCAAGCATATTCAAGCGGCTCATCTATTGCCAATGCGTTAAGAGAATTCTGTGAGCAAGAAGTAGTTTTCAAACCATCCTCTGCCTTGTTACAGTCAATCCGCAATATGTAATTCTCAAATGTGGTTACATCAATACTGTTCATAAGCGGGTTATAGTCTGCATATATCAATCTCATCTTATCAGTCCTTTCATAGAAATGTATTAAAAGCATTCCATCTAATTCCAACTGCCATTTTCATAAATTGTTATAAGTTGTTACCAGATTTTCTTTCCCTTACTTTTTCCCTTATGAGGGTTCGTAAACAAGGGGAGAACGATATAACACGATACAAGATGTAATGGAAAGGACACCACTGAAAAGTTTAGTGTTTTCAAGGGTTTGACGAGATTTTTATAACAAGATATAACAGTTATTAAATTATATAAATTTCGTCATTTGAGAACTGGAAGTATCGAACTACTTCAATTTTTCATTTTCACAACTACATTTCCAGCGTGTTCTACATCACCTGCTGTCCGGATTGCCTGTTCCAGCTTATCCAATGGAAACTCATGAGTGATGATACTCTCTAATTCCCATTTTCCACTTGCCATGATTTTTTGTACATCCCATACATCCTCTGGCATATAGCCGCCAGAACCAATAATGCTCTGTTGTGCATAGGTCATGTAAAGCAGGTCGATATTGCGAGGTTTATTGTTTACTGCGACAGAGACAAATCGGCTCTCAATTTTTCCGAGATGTAGAAAATCATCTAATATGTTTTCTGCACCAGCGGCATCCAGCCAGCAGTCAATGTCGGCAGTCGCACCATTTAAAGACATGGCCATACCGAAATATTCTTTGGATCTTTTACTAAAATCTTCTGTTGCAGGATTACAAATCTCAAAGCCCAGCTTTTTCGCCAGATTTAACCGAAAATCGGAAAAATCGCAAACCATGACCTTCTTCATCCCAAAGTATTTAAATGCAACCGCAGCAGCAATACCGATGGTTCCACTTCCAAAAACTACCGCATTTTGCCCTGAAACATATTTTCCCTCTCCCAAAGGAATCATACCTCTGCGAGCAGCACGGCAGCCAACAGTAAAAGGTTCTATCAGACTTGCAAGCTTGTCGGAGATACGCTCATCAACAGTATAAAGCGAATAATTGCGTCTGGCATTCGGAATAAGAATATATTCTGAAAATCCACCAATGGTCCCGGCTCGTTTTGTATCATCTTTCGCATAACGAGGATACGGATATATCCGTTCTCCCACGGTAAAATCGGTGACATTCTTTCCGACTTTAACCACACGGGATATTGTCTCATGTCCAAACTCACCGCCGACCGTAACTTTATGCCCTGTATTCGGACCGTGTGAAAACACGGCAACGTCTGTACCACAAACGCTGGAATAGAGATTTTGTATCAGCACATCATCTTTTCCAACCTCTGGTAATGGCAATTCTCGAATTTCTATGTGTTCTTTTCCTAAATAAATACCTGCTTTCATTTTTCCTCCCTGCGTCGTTTTACACACTGCTGAATCATCTTTATGATATATTCAATGGAATCATCACAATCCGTTCTCAGCCATTCCGAAATAATCGCCATAATCCCATGAATGTAAAATGCCATGATATAATGCCTGTCCTTTTTCGGTACTCCATACCGTTCCAGTATCGGTATAAATACATGGTAAAACATTTGTTCATAGCTTCTATCCATTCCTAATATAACGTAGTGTTCCATTGCTGTGCGAAATAATCGTTGGTGCTCTTTGATATAATTAAGATATGGTGTCAGATACGCTGGTGTAACAAGATATAGTTCATCCAATGGGCACTCTTTCATTTTTGTGACAAATGTTTCTGTATCCCTGTTCATATAAGTCAGAAATTGTTCATTCATATACTGGGCACTTTCCGAGAGCAAGTCTGCCATAGTTTCATAATGTAGATAAAAGGTGGATCGGTTGACACCTGCCGTTTCACACAATTCTTTTACTGTAATATAAGCAAAATCCTTTTTCTCCAGAAGTCTCAAAAATGCTTCATCCATTCTCACAGCAGTTGCAAAATACTTACTTTCCGATTTATTCAATACTTTCCACCTTCTTTTGCGATTTTTTACTATGCAGCAACATGGTAATTGCAATCACTATAACAATACCATAGACAAATCCACCTGTAATCGTGTTCATCATTTTTCTATACGCTTCTCCATTTTCAGAAAAACGTGAGATCATTGCCGTCTGCAATCCAAGAATTGACATCATGGCTACTATAAAATTCAGCACCTTAACAGCGGCTTTCCAACTCCGGACTTCGATGATGATAACTGTAGATCAGATACAGCCGCAGAATTCCCAGCACCAGATAATACACCGCCATAGATATAAACCACACTGAAGCATAGCGGATTCCTGCAATAACACGGAACACCACATAGAAAAAATTGACTGTCATTCCCTGATAAATATTGATACTACCGCGAAAAGCAGTGTCCGTCAGATAACGTCCCATAATTTTAGAAGCAGTCGCTTTTTGCATGATTTTACTGTTCCTGATATCCGATTTCATTCTCTTTATCATTTTGGGAAGTGCTGAAATCCATCTGTTCGGCTGCAACACCTTCTTAAAAATCATCTTTGTCCGTTCCACAGCTTATTTATCGCTGATTTCTTTTGCCAGTTCCATGATTTCAAAAGCATACTTTTGTTTTCCTTTGGCCAGCATTTTCCTGTAAACAGGATAGTTAATTCCCATTCCCATTAACCCGATAATTCCAATAATCACACCAAGCACAAACATTGTACTCGTTCCATTGCCAATTACATTCATAGAAAAACACATCCCTATACCCATCACCAGAGCAGCGATAATTCCAAATGTATAGGCGAAAATGATAGCTGGAAGTTTTGCTTTCGTATCCAGTTTGCGAAGTGCGACAACCTTTGAGGTGTCTTTTGGTGCATACTCGTTAGCGAGCTGTTCTGCATAAATTTTATCTGTATTCATGGCTCATTGCCTCCTTTATTTGATGACTCTATGATATTATCAACGGGAGGAAAATTGAACAACACAAATAGGATTTTGTGTTGAATTCAAAAACTCACAAATTCCGATTTTTACACAACCCTTTGAAAAAAGCCTTTGCATTATCCAGATCATTCTTATCCGGATGTCCTTTTGATATTCCTCCTATAAGTTTGAATGGTCCAAATGTGTCATATCCCTTACAAGAAAATTCTCCCACAATTCTTCCCTGCTTTTCTTTTATAATTCCCTTTATTGAATCAAATACCGGCTTTCCTCCATAAGTGCATATAAGAAAAACATCCTTATTCTCTGGAAGATTTACTTCTGCAAAGTTGATTACGGTCTGGTGCATCTTACTAAAATAAATACCAGAAGCAAATCCAATAAGATCATACCCTGATAAGTCCTTTTCAGTAATCTTAGCTGCATCAATAATATCAACCCCATATTCATCTGCTATGGCATCAACAATTTTCTTGGTATTATTATGATGAACCGATGCATATATAATAACTGTTTTCATATCTGCTTCACTCCAGCTCGTACGGATATCATACATCATCCGTGTAAGTGCAATACTGTCTTTAGCTGTATATACATCACTGCTGCAATATCCAAGTTTTACGCATCTGCTTACTTCCCTGATTTCATATTCAAAGCCATTTATATCAACCGGACACTCGATTGTTTCCGGTTCTTTTCCTTCCACCTCAAGTATCATGGTCTCGGCGTGTTGGAAATCCGGTAAAAATATACTTCCCTTTGTTCCCTCAATTCTGGCATTACGTTTTAATTCCTGCCCAATTGTCTGGACTGATTCTGCCGTACATCCATCATTATATGTCAGTTTGAGACAGCTGTAATCATCTGTTCCATACTCATTAATATGTACTTTTTGAGTTTCTACATTCTGCGGCTCATTCCCTGTAACAATACGCAGAAATCCCAGATTATAAATTCCTATGTCCAACAAAGCACCTCCACCAAGTGCAGGGTTAAATTTACGCTCTTTTCTGGCACCTGTTGCAACAAACCCATACTGACATGAAATATGTTTTATTTCTCCAATAACTCCTTGCTGTAAGATACTGTGTAAACGATCATACAATGGAAGAAACCATATCCAGAGTCCCTCCATGATAAAAAGATGCCTATCCCTTGCCAGCTTGTACAGTTCCTGTGCCTGTTTATCATTTATCGTAAACGGCTTTTCGCACAATACATGCTTTCCATGTTCAAGACATAACCTGCAATTCTCATAATGCAAGGTATTTGGTGTTGCTACATAAACAGCCTCAACATCCTGATCTTTAACCAGTGCTTCATACGAATCATAATATCTTGGGATATCATGCTCATTAGCAAAGGCTTTTGCACTTTCAATGTTACGTGAACCAACTGCTACTAACTGTTCATTTTCTTTACTCATCTGATTTATGGTTGATGCAAATTTTTTTGCAATATTACCTGTAGCCAAAATTCCCCACTTCATCTTATCTCTCCCATCGATTCTATAAATTTATATGTAATATATCCTCATTTAACAATTATTAAAGGATACAAATCTATTATACCTTATATCATCATCTTCGCATATCCATTTTATATCATATTTTATAATACAAAAGGCCAGACCCGCCAAGCCCAATGGTTACTGACGAATCTGACCTTTTACAATTACTAAAAATTTTATATATTATCCTTCAATCTCTTTAATAAGATTAACCATCTCAATAGCACCTTCAGCGCACTCAAATCCCTTATTGCCTGCCTTTGTTCCGGCGCGCTCAATTGCCTGCTCGATTGTATCTGTAGTAAGCACTCCAAACATAACAGGAATATCACTTGCTAAAGAAACATTTGCAATGCCTTTGGAAACCTCGCTACACACATAATCGTAATGGCTTGTAGCACCTCTTATAACTGCACCAAGACATATAACTGCGTCATACTTGCCGCTTTTTGCCATCTTTGAAGCTATCAATGGTATCTCAAATGCGCCCGGCACCCATGCAAGATCAATATTTTCTTCTGAAACATCATGTCTTACAAGCCCGTCTTTAGCTCCCGCAACAAGCTTAGACACAATAAATTCATTAAACCTTGCCGCTACAATACCTACCTTAATTCCACTGTCAACTAACTTACCTTCTAAAACTCTCATCATCAATTTCTCCTTATAAATAATTCATATTTTTACACTACATTTAAAATGTGTCCCATCTTTGTCTGCTTTGTCTTAAGATAGAACCTGTCAAAGCTGGTCGCATCTATCTCAATAGGCACTCTCTCACTGATTTCGATTCCAAAATCTGCAAGCTGGTATACCTTATCGGGATTGTTAGTAAGAAGCCTTAAGCTCTTAGCGCCTAAGTCTTTCAATATCTGTGCTCCTATGTAGTACTCGCGTGCGTCTCCCGGCAGACCAAGTGCCAGATTAGCCTCAAGTGTATCCATTCCCTGATCCTGAAGTGCATATGCCTTAAGCTTGTTGACAAGCCCGATTCCTCTGCCCTCCTGTCTCATATAAAGAAGTACTCCCCTGCCTTCATTGTTAATCTGTGTCATCGCTGACGCTAGCTGCTGACCGCAGTCACATTTCATTGAGCCAAATGCGTCTCCGGTCAGGCACTCTGAATGTACCCTGCACAAAAGATTACTGCCGTCACCAATGTCACCCTTTACCAATGCAACATGATGCTCGCCATTTAACTTATTAACATAACAGTGTGCCATGAATTCCCCATACTTTGTCGGCATTCTTGTAACTGCCACACACTCAACCAAGTTGTCATGTCTCTTTCTGTATTCCTGAATTGCTTTAATTGTTATGAATTTGAGATTGAATTTTTCGGACATTTCTATGAGATCTTCTTTTCTCATCATTGTTCCGTCCGCTTTCATTATTTCACAGCACAGACCACATTCTTTAAGTCCTGCTATTCTCATAAGGTCTACTGTTGCCTCTGTATGTCCGTTTCTTTCAAGAACTCCATTAGGTTTTGAACGTAGTGGAAACATATGTCCCGGTCTTCTGAAATCCTCAGGCTTTGCTTCATCTGACACACATGCTCTTGCAGTAAAGCCTCTCTCCTCTGCCGATATTCCTGTTGTCGTCTTAACATGGTCTATTGACACTGTAAATGCAGTTTCATGGTTATCAGTATTGTCAGCAACCATCTGTGTAAGTCCCAGCTTTCTGCACAAATCTCCACTCATAGGCATGCATATAAGTCCTTTTCCATATGTCGCCATGAAATTCACATTTTCAGTAGTTGCAAATTCAGCGGCACATATAAGGTCGCCCTCATTCTCTCTGCTTTCATCATCTGAGACAAGTATCAGCTTTCCATCCTGTAAATCCTTAACCGCCTCTTCAACTGTGTTATACTCAAACATTTTCTTTTACCTTCCTTTCCCTTTGATATTTTAAAATCCATTCTTTAGCAGGAATTCTCTTGTGATTCCCATCTGCGGTTCTTCTTCCCGCAGAGCAAGAAACCTCTCAATATATTTTCCGACAATGTCATTTTCGAGATTAACTACATCACCGACTTTCCTAAGTGACAGCGTTGTCGCACCTGCCGTATGCGGTATTATTGATACTGAAAAGCTCTGGCTGTCCGTCTTGGCAACCGTAAGACTTATTCCATCTATGGCAACCGAACCTTTTTCAACGATATATTTTAATATTCCGCTGTCTGTCTTAATCTGATACCATATCGCGTTATCATCCTTGGTTATCGCTGCAACTTTTCCTGTTCCATCAATATGTCCCGAAACTATATGTCCTCCAAACCTTCCATCTGCTGCCATTGCCCTTTCAAGATTAACAGCACTGCCACTCACCAGCTTGCCAAGTGATGAGCGGTTCAGCGTCTCATGCATTACATCAGCAGTAAATGTATTATCATATATCCCTGTCACTGTAAGGCACACACCATTGACAGCAATGCTGTCTCCTATATGTGTTCCCTCAAGGACTTTTTCTGCCTGTATTGTAAGAATTGCTGACGCCGTTCCTTTTTTTACATTATTTACATGTCCGATTTCTTCAATAATTCCCGTAAACATTACAACTCTCCTTCAATCAGAATATCGTCACCAAGAAGACGAACTGTCTTGTTTCTCAACTGATATGCTTCATCTACATTTGCAACACCCTGACCTTCAACTGCTGTCTTACTGTCTGCCCCGCCAAATATCTTAGGTGCAATGTAAGTCTGAACCCGGTTCACAATTCCAGCCTGCAATGCCGAGAAGTTAAGTGTTCCGCCTCCCTCTAGAATCACGCTGTCGATACCTTTTTCTCCAAGTATGTTCATAAGCTCTTTAAGGTCAACGTGCTGCTCTGATTCTTTTGTAATTATCACTTCACAGCCTGCATTTTCATATAAAGATTTCCTGTCGCTGTCGGTACTACATGTAGCAATTATTGTTGGTATCTGCCCTGCACTTTTTACAATTCTGCTGTCCAACGGTGTCCTTAATCTACTGTCGCATATGATTCTCACAGGATTGTGTGGGTTGCTTACGGCTGTATTTCTACAGTCAAGCATTGGATTATCAGCAATCACAGTGCCGACACCAACCATAATTGCCGCGTATCTGTGACGGTCTGCATGCACATTTTCTCTTGCCTGCTCACCTGTAATCCACTTGGAAAGTCCCTTATATGTGGCAATTTTTCCATCAAGTGTCTGTGCTGTTTTCATCACAACATATGGCTCTTTATTCCTTATGTAATGAAAGAATACATAATTCATCGCCAGACATTCTTCATTGCATACACAGCCTTCAACTTTAATTCCGTGTTCTTCCAGATATTTAACACCTTTTCCACTTACTAAGGGATTAGGATCCATCGAACCTATCACAACCCTGCTTATTCCTGCCTGCACAAGTGCTTCAGTGCAAGGCGGCTGTTTCCCATGATGGCAGCACGGCTCAAGTGTTACATATATGGTTGCTCCACTGGTATCCTCCATACATCTTGAAAGTGCATCTCTTTCCGCATGAAGCTCACCATATTTCCTGTGCCAGCCTTCACCTATAATTCTGTCATCCTTTACAATTACAGCTCCCACCAGCGGATTAGGATTAACCCAGCCTGTTCCATTCTTTGCCAGTTCAATCGCCCGCTTCATGTAGAATTCATCTTCTTTTGAAAAATTGTTATTTATTTCCTGCTGCATATCTGCACCTTCTTTCTGTTCTTTCCTGTCCAGCTTTTCTCTGTTCTGCTTTTTTCTGTCCTGATTTTCTCTATCCTTATTTCCCTTGTCTGCTGTATCTTAATTTCATTCTTAATGTGCTTCCTGCTTTCTTGATTTTGCCGGCTCAAAGTCGTGATACCTATAAGTAGTCGCATTTTCAATGGTTTAGTAGGTTTTTGCCAAATTTACCTGCTGCCATGCTGCTCTGAATTGCTATAATATGCCGCCAGATTGCTATGAATTGAATTGCTATAATATGCTGCCCGCCACAATTGCCAGTTCCAGCATTTCAGACCAGACTCCGCCTCAACAATAAGACACCCCAGCACAACCAAAAGCCGCCAGACAAAAAAAGCTTCCAAAGCAGTTTCATTTCACCACTTCAGAAGCCTTTCACCAAAATATCGAATTCCTAAAATCAAATTCTTACTCTGACAATCAAAAAAGCTCTGAGATAATAAATCATCTCAGAGCCAGTATCCACATTGAAGCCAGCCATTCATTCTAATATGATTACATTATGAATAACTAACTTTAATATTACTTCTTTCATCCAGACTTTACTGTCGGCTTCGGAATTACACCGAATCATGCTCTGGCTTACGCCTCGGCTCGTGGGCTTTACCACCGGTAGGGAATTGCACCCTGCCCTGAAGTTCCATATGTATTAAATTATTTATAGTATACACCTGATTTTTAAAAAATCAAGTACTTGACACATTTATTAATATAAGGAAATGAATAAAACCAAAACATGTAAAAACCGGAACCTCGCACCCACACAGTAAGCGAGATTCCGGTCTCCTTAAAAAATATTAATTTTCTGGCTTTTTACCTTTAACCGTTAATCCTGCTGCCGCCCCTCCTATTATAAACATAAGAAGCCATGCAAATACACGTTTATTATCTCCTGTATCAGGCGTCTGTTCTTTTACTGTCTCTGTATTATCGTCTTTACACGTATCGGCCAATGATGTTGTATCTGTAATCTTTGCAACCACAGTCTGTGATTTTTCAATCTCAACAAGCCCATCCTGCCTGATGTAATATCTGTCACAATCTTTACAATACCAGTATTCAATATTTCCTTCATCTGTTCTGGTAGCCGCCTTTGCCGCTACTGACTTCAAGCCTTCATGTATACTCATATTGTAAGTGCCATATTCTTCACTGCAGATTGTACACACCGCTTTCTTCACACATGTTGCACTTCCGCCTGCATGTTTACACTGATAATCACAAACCGTGCATACACCGTTTTTCCAACCATGTGCTTCACTTGTCGATACTTCCTTATCACAGCAATCATATGCCTGCTTATGAGTTTTTTCTGTCTGTACCCATACTACCTTTCCACTGTGATTTGCCATATCTTTATCTGTATACTCCCTGCCGCAGGTTTCGTAAACCGCACCCTTTGTACATGTTGCTTCTCCGCCGCTGTGTACGCATGCATAACCACATATTTCACAAGCACCGTCTTTCCACTTATGATTTTCTTGTTCTATCGTCACTTTACCGCAGCAATCATATCTCTTTTCATGTGTTGTTGCTGTCTGTGTCCACTTTTCTGTTCCTGTATGATTGTCTGCATTTATTTCTCCATATTCACTATGGCAGATATTGCAAACCGCTTTCTGCGTGCAGGTTGCTTTTCCGCCTGTATGAATACAATCATATCCACATACCGTGCAGTGTCCATTCTCCCAGATATGATCTGCTATATTAGTTACCTCTGCACCACAACAGTCATATTTTTTCTGATGAGTTTTTTCTGTCTGTACCCACACCTGTTCTCCACTGTGGTTTGCAGGATTTAAAGTACCATATTCAGCATTACACTCCGTGCAGACGGCTCTCTTTTTACATGTTGCCGTTCCGCCTACACAGCTTTCTGTTTCTTCTATTGTACAGCCTGCTGTTGTACATTTGTGGGTATGTGTGCCGTTACCATTTGACTTCCATTCACCATATGTATGTTCTGCCTTTGCTGCTGTAACAATCTCACCACATTCACAAATTACAGGTGTTGTACAATCACCATCATCTGTACCACTATGTTTTGTCTTTGTTGTTGTTACCGTACAGCCGTCATTCTCACACACTTTCCAATGATAAGTATCGTCTTTTGTCCATGTGTCGCTGAACTTATGATTTGCCTGTGCCAGAAATATTTTCCCGCAGACAGAGCATATTGATTCTTTCGTACAGTCGCTGTTATCCATTGTATGATTCGCATTTACGGTAACAGACAGATAAATGCTGTATCCTTCATTATCCGTCAATGTTATTGTCTGTGTGCCATCTGCTGCAGATACAGTATAAATACCGTCCACATCAGATGTAAGCGTTTTATTTCCTGCCATTACCTGTGTATAATCTAAAGAAGTTACTTTAAACTGTGCCTTCTCGCAGTATACTCCATTATTTTTAATACCGTCTACCACTGTATCCGGATTAATCGCATTATAATAATATGTAACTGTCTGTGTTTCTGATGTATACACACCCTTTTCATCGCCTGTCTTGCTTAAAAAAGTATATCCTGATGGAATCTTAATATTTTCAGGTACCGCATAATTCGTTCCCGATGTGCCCTGAAGTGTAATCGATTCACGTAACTTCTGCTCACTGTCTTTTATTACATAATTAACAATTACTTTTCCTTTGCCTGATGTTACAGCCACATCATCAAAGCTTTCCTTATCTACAAGAATCATTGTAGTATACGCAGGTACAGTTATAACGGAGCCTGAGACTTCACCAAGTGATACAACTCCTGCACTTTCGCCATTTGCAATAACAACCCAGTCCGTAGCAGCTCTTCCTTGAACAGGAATTGTAATTTCTTTTGACACATCTGACTCATTATTTAATACTGCCATAGTATTCCACTCGTCGTCTTTTGTACCTGAAAGCACATAAGCTTCAGAATTTTTTATTGTCTGGCTTTTCGCAAGCGGTGAAAATGCTTTTCGTATCTCCATAAGTCCTCTGTAATATGAGACTACATCTGCGTACTCTGCTGAATCCTTCCATTCAACGTAACTGCTGTCTGCAAGAGTTGTTCCCTCAACGCTGTTACACATTTCTTCTCCGCCATCCATAAACAATGTTCCCGGCTTAGCATATTTCATTGCTGCTTTCTGCTTGTATATTTTTACGGCTTTTTCGTTTCTTTCGCCATAAGTGCCACCTGTGCTGCCGATTATTTCATCATATAAGGAAGTTTTATTCTGTCTTTCTTCCTTTGTATAATTATCTCCCCAGATAACCAGATTGGCATCTTCCTTTGCCAATGATGTCTTTATCTCATCCAGCCATTTATATACATGCGAAGAACCTTTGTACTTCACATTGACACAGTCAATCAAATCCAGTGAAAATCCATCAACATGATATTCCTCTGCCCAATATTTCATGGAATTAACCATATAACTACGATACATCTTCCGCTCTGTGGCAAACTCATTGCCATATCCCGTATTTGTTGTATACCTTGTAGCGTTAGTATTCAATCTGTAATAAAAAAACGGAACCGACTTTTCAAGAGGATTTTCCTCTGAGGCATGCGTATACGGCATCTCCATCACAACAGAAAATCCAGCACTGTGAAGTGCCTGAATCATCTCTTTACATTCTTTTATAACAGTCTTGCTATCCGAAGGATTGGAAGCATAGCTTGCCTCAGGTACATTATAATTTAAAATCTCATACTCACTGTCGCCATCAAAATCCGCAAACGGTGCAAGCTGTACTGTCGTAACACCGAGTTCCTTCAGATAATCAATACCAGATACAAGCTCTCCCGCACTGTTTACTTTTGCACCCTTTTCCGTAAAAGCACTGTACTTTCCGCCTGCAGTCATGCCCGATGCAGTATCTGATGAGAAATCCTTAACACTTATTTTATAAACAGTATTTGCTTTTGTTGAATCAACATACACATGTCTGTCGCTGTCCCAACCCTCAGGAGATACTGAAGATGTATCTGTTATATACGAACGCTTTCCGTCTTTGCTTACCGCAACCGAATATGGATCCTGAATTTTATATTGTGTTGTTCTGTCGCTGCTAATATGGGTAATATCTGTTGTGGTAATCGTATAGTCATAATACAATCCGCCCCAATCACCAACAAGTGTTATAATCCAGAGGCCATTCCATTCCCCATTTACAAGCATTTTCTCTAATACATAACTTCCTATATCATATGCATTGCTGTCATTATCATCACCTGTTGCATAAATATTAACTTTTACATATGTTGCTGCAGGTGCCCATAACAAAAATTCAGTTGACTGCTTTGTATATGTCGCTCCAAGCTGCCTGCCCTTACGTGTATGCCCCCAATCATCAACATATGTTCCATCATAAAAATATTTATCATCAATATCGTCTGCCACTTTATTAATATAGCTGTTAGGAATCGTAGCTATCTTTTTACTGTTATCTGCTGCAAACCCGGTAACGGCACTGCTTGAAAATACCATTCCGATTGACAATACCACCGCAGTAATCTTTTTTAAGTTTAAATACTTCATAAACTCTCCCTCCTTTTATTGTACTCAATGTGTCTATGCAATATCCAAAACATTGCAAAAATACGTTCTATCTTAGTGGTATTATACAATAAAAGCCATCAAAAAAAATGCCATTTACATGAAATGACATTTTTTCGACACGAACGATATTAAAATGAATGTTTATTCTTCACTTTTTAATCACAATTTATTTATAAAGTTCTGGACCTGATTTTTAAAAAATCAAGTACTTGACACATTTATTAATATTATGATACTATACTTCGGCACAATTAAATATGGTTATATTGGAAACGACACATCCTCCGGATGATAACGAACAACACATGTTTTGCTTAAGTTATTATTAAGGAGGATTTTTTATGCCAAAAAACAAGTTTCAGGATGTTATTTTCACAATTATTATGGCAACAATTATGGTCTATGGCATGGTCGTATACAATGTTGCCCTTAACACAGGTACTGTGAATCGTACTACTTTCTTAGCTGCAACACACGAGCTCCCAATCATGGTTTCAATTGCATTCGTGCTCGAGTTCTTCGTTGTAGGAAAGATAGCTAAAATGCTTGCTTTCACTGTTATGCGTCCAACTGACAGACCACAGTTCATCACATATGCAATATCAATATGTATCTGCTGCATTATGTGTCCGATTATGAGTCTTGTAGCTACATTCCTTTTCAAAGAGCCATCCTTTGGCATGTGGGTTAAAACATGGGCAATGAACTTTCCTATGGCAATCTGCTATCAGATGTTCTATTGCGGACCACTTGTAAGACTTATATTCAGGGCAATATTTGTCAGAAAAAATGCTGAAGTCCCAGAAAACATGTGCGCTGTAGATACAGAATAATATTAACTATCAGGCAGGAGATTTTCTCCTGCTTTTTTATATATTACGGATATTCAGATAGAAAATGTGTTATTATATGAATATCAATCCAAAGAATGGAGAATTATCATGAAAGCCTATGAACGATTATTAAAATATGTCACTTTCCGTACACCAAGTGACGAAAACAGTGAAACAACTCCCTCATCTGCATGCCAGTTTGAGTTAGCCAGATTTGTAAAAAATGAGATGGAAGGATTGAATTTATCGGACATTGTACTTGACGATATGTGTTACCTGTATGGTAAGCTTCCGGCAACCAAAGGTTATGAAAATGCACCTGCTATCGGATTTATTGCACATATGGATACCGTGTCCGATTATTGCAATCACGATATTACACCTGTTATAACAGAGAATTTCAATGGTGAATCACTTACACTTCCTGCCGGGATAACTCTGTCTGTGCATGATTTTCCTCATCTTGGCACTCTTAAGGAACGCACACTTATCACATCAGACGGAAGCACTATACTTGGTGCTGATGACAAAGCAGGTATTGCTGAAATCCTGACTATGATAGAACATTTGCAGAAAGGCAATATACCTCATGGAACAATATGTGTAGCATTCACACCTGATGAAGAAATCGGCATGGGAGCAGAACATTTTAACATAGAACAGTTCGGTGCCAAATACGCCTACACAATTGACGGCGACACAGAAGGCGAAATTCAGTACGAAAACTTCAACGCATGCAAAGCGGATTTTCATATAAAAGGCTTCAATGTACACCCAGGTTCTGCCAAAGACACCATGATTAATGCCAGTCTTGTTGCAATGGAGATTAACAATGCACTTCCTGCTATAGAAACCCCTCGCGGCACAGAAGATTATGAGGGCTTCTACCATCTTGTCAGCATGTCTGGCGATGTCAGTGAGGCTTCGCTTAATTATATAGTAAGAGACCATGATAAGAATTTATTTGAAGCAAAGAAAAATACTCTGCGATTAATCGAAAAGAATATGAATGAAAAATGGGGCAAGGGAACTGTTACGCTCGCCATTAAAGACCAGTATAAGAATATGTCCGAAATCATTGCGGGCTGCATGAATCTTATTGATAATGCAAAGAAAGCCTGTGAACTGGCTGATATAACACCGCTTATTCTTCCTATCCGAGGGGGAACAGACGGCTGTCAGTTAAGCTTCAAAGGACTTCCATGCCCTAACCTTGGAACTGGAGGACACGCATACCACGGTCCTTATGAACATATTACTGTTGAAGGCATGGATATGACCGTTGCTATGCTTGTTAAATTGGTTGGAACATTTACTGAATAATAACTATATTTTATAACACAAAACAGGAGTTAAGCTATTGACCTACTCCTGTTTTGTATTATCAGTTGCTATTCAGTTTTTATTACTTTCGTTTTGAAACAACATACATAACTGCTGCTGCAATACATCCAGCTAACGCAATAATTGCTATTACAAGCCATAATTTCCCATGATTTCTGTCCCCAGTGTTAATTGATGATGCATTTGTTTCATTTTCATCAAATGTATACTGGCTTATTGTTTCTGATTCTATCTGACTGATGGTCTCTGTTTCAGATTCTTTAATACTCTCTGTCTCCAGTTCTGTTCCTTTAATACTCTCTGTCTCTGTTTCTGTCTCTTTAATGCTCTCTGTCTCCGGTTCTTTAACAGTAAAATGTGCACTCGCTGTTCCACTCGATGAAGCAATACCTATAACATGCTCACCCGTCGATAATTTTTTTATTAAATCTGGATTAAGTATTACAATAATACTTCCTGCTTTTACCGTATAATCCTTGTCTTTTACAAGCTCTCTGCCATCAAGTTCTACTTTTACAAAATCTGAAAATGCTGCATTAGACTTAAATGTAATTGCCTTATCGGAATTCTTATCAATTATACATTTATCACCAGCAATTATTTCTGGTGCCAGTTTCGATGTAACAACACTATCTTTGTCTATCTGCTTTGATGCATTTGAATCTGCAAAGTATTTTAAACATAAAGAGCAGTAATAATATTCAATATTACCTTCCTGAGTCACTGTAGCTGCTTTAGCTTCTACATGCTGTAACTTATGATTATCCTTATTTAATTCACCATATTCCTCATGGCATACTTCACACACTGCACGGCTGACGCATGTTGCCACTCCACCACTATGAATATGCTCTGGAATACCACCCTTTATTTCAAATGTGAGTATATTATTCTCAATTGACTTGACACTGATATAAATATCTCCGTAAATCCATATATCTTCACCTATTCCTAATGCTGCATCTGCCTTTGTGTTATACTGTCCACCAAGAACTTCATAATTCCATTTAGGTGATGAAAAATACATATTACTTGGAAACTTAGTATCACTGTCTATAAGATAACATACCAGCCCGGATTTTAATGGAATTTTATCCACTCTGTTTCCATTAATCTTGAACATCTGCTTATATTGAGAATCATATTTGTTACCATTATCCTCAAAATTTCTGTACTCAAGATACAATGTCTTACCCTTTTCCGGAATATCCATCTTATATCCTGTAATATTATCCGTACCTGAAGTTCCTAATGCTTTAAGACTATATTCTCCTTCGGACAAAATCGTCTTAATATCATTCTCATCAGCCCAGCCTAATACTTCTTTCTCCTTAAGAGACATAAACTGTGGTACTGGAGATATATGCTTTGCCATAACTGACATGAAATACACCGGTGACGCATTCATTGAGTTATATAAATCCTTCAGCCCCATAATATGTCCCATTTCATGTACTGCTGTTGCGATTGATACAAATATCCGGTCATCCTCATCCTTAAATAAAAATCCGTTAGTATCACCATTAGGCTTACAATACGAATTGGTTATCTGGACATATTTATAACTATTAATAGTTTTTTTGCCAGTATTAACAGAAATATTATTAACATAATCTGTATAATTCCACAATGGTGAAGACCAGCTTACTGATATATTACCTGACTCATTATTCTTATAAATAATTGTAATTGAATCAATTGTACCATTGTTATCTTTATCAAGCACACCATAATCATAGTGTACAGTATCATTATAATCAGAAATTTTATTACCCGATGATATGGCATTATTAACAGCTTCTGACCACTCCTGCCTAAGCTCATACATTCTGCTTGCACGCTCCGAAGCATCTTTATAACCAATAGTATTAGTATCGCTGTACTCTGCATAATACCCACGAGGATGTGAAAGTACAATTGAGCCGCCATTATCATATAGATATACACTTCTCATTCTTAATTTGTTATCTGATACACATCTGTAATAATCGCCTACACTATATGAACCTGCATTATATGAATTATCTGTTATTTTTCTGACGGAACTGCCTTCATATACATCATTTATAAATTCGGTTTCACCTGCAAATCTGGCAAATACCACTAAATTAGTAAAATTACTGTCATCATCATCTGCCTGTATCCTGTCTTTATCACCTGTTAATAACAAAATTGACAGAAAAACAGCGCAAAATAACAGTATTAGTTTGATTTTTCTCATAAAAATTCCTTTCCATGTATAAACAAGCTAACTATTATATTATCCGGTTTCTCTGTCAGAATCTTACCATATTATTAAATTTAATTCAATTCAAATAACTATTTTACGGCTTGCACACTCCACAAGCCTCATACCCCATATCAATAAGCTCCTGCCTGCTTCCTGTATAAATTTTTTTATTGGAAGCATCCATGCTCTTTGCACTGTTGCAGGATTCTTTGTGGAATTTCTTTGTATTAGTATTAAGTATATAAGTCTGCACATTTGCATCTGCTGCAGTTGTTGACTTTGAAGCATCTGCAACTATTGAATCGTCCTGATGGCTGTCACCGGTTGCATAATCAATGGCAATTCCCGGCTGTGCATTAAAACAATACACATTGAAAAGAATTCCATCGCCATTATCCTCAACTGACTCAGCCTCCATGTGCACACCGCTGGCAACAAGATTATCGCCAGAAAATACAGGTGTTACGCGGTACAGAACATGATTACCAGTTTCCTTTATGTAATCTGCCACCATATTTTCAAAAGGCAGCATGCCATCAACATTAAGATATCTTGTTCCTGTAATCAGATTCTTTTCATTGGCATTCTCACCAGTAAGCTGATAACCTATAAGATGGCACCTGTTATACAGATATTTGCCATCAACATTATCATACTTAGCCGTCTGCCAGCCTGTCGGCTTCACCTCACCAATAGGGCCACGCTTTTCCGCAGGCATAAGGTCTTTACCAATATTCGCAAATGCTGTGGTACATCTTCCCAGCCCGTCAAGCTCACCATAGCTTTCAAATGAAGCAGTCGTCATATCTGCTTCAGTAAAATCAGGATTATTGTCATTAATTACAACATATGGCTTTCCATCATACGAAAGAGTTACCATATCTGCCTGCCATGATGCTGACAACGCCTCACCTGCATTGGCAGTATTCTTAGAAGAGCAGCCGTTTACCCAAAGCCCGCTCCAAACAATGAAGCATACCAGTAAAAATGCGGTTACTCTTCTCAATACTTCTAACCTGATATTACGCATGTATCATACTCCTTATTTCTTTCTTACATATCTCTCTTCAGTAATCTTCTCATGAGAATTACCCTCAAAATCAGCAGCTCCATCCATATCAAAATTCTTAAGCATGTCCTTAGGAAACTTCACATCAGAAGGATACTTCCTGTTCCACTTATACAGATAAACCTCATCCACCATATCCTCATAAGAAACAATCTCAGAATCCTCAACAAAACAGAAATCGTCCTTTCCAGCAAAACCAAACTCCTGATTAACCTCAATATTCTCATAATCACCAAAAAGCTGTTTACTATATAAAGAAAGCCATAACTTCCTTCCATCAAGCATCTTAATAATATGCTCATTCAGAACACTGTCCTTAGAAACACGTCTGTTATTAAACATAATTCCATAATCATCATCAACAATAGATATAACCTTCATAATATCCTCCTTTTTTTGTGTCCGGTAGGGGTGGCTTGTGCGGATAGGGAATCTGCGTGGAGGTGGGCGTGTCGTTAAGACACTGCTTGGATTTTGTCCGTGTTATCGACACCGTCCGCAACCGGCGCCCACTCGCCCTCCATGGCTCGGTGAGCGCCTTTTTCGCACATCGTGTGCGAAAATTGCTGCACATCACACAAAATCCCAGCAGTCTCTAAACTCCACTTACACCTCCACTCCGATTCCCTATCCGCACAAGCCACACCACCCCACCACCAAAAAACTCCCGTCAGTTTGTCAACCACCCTACAACATAGAACCCCCCGCCCACCACAACAGCGAGGGTGTGCAAACACCCAACGCTGGAAGGTAAAAACTCCCCGGGGTGGTGGGCTGGGTGTGGTTGTATGGTTTAATTGAAAACCGTAAGAAGACGCCGGTACTTAGTGCGTGGGGAGAGCCGCCGAAAGGCGGCAAATCCCCACAAACTTAGTACCCGCTGCGTCTTCGCCCGAGCGGGAGCGCGTTTTCAATTAAACCATACAGCCATCCCCAGCCCCCTCTCCGGGGAGCCATTTCTTACCTACTTCTTAAAGGGAAACCTCCCCGATTCCAGCCTCTTCTTAAGCATCACCCCACCTATCGTCTGAGGCTGCTTAGCCGGACTATTTTCAGCTTCTCTTTCCTCTGCTTCTGCAATTCTGCGGCGAATCTCTTCCATCTTGTTATCCATTGCAGCAATCTGATCTGCACATGAAGACAATTCTGCAGCCAGCTGTTCTGCTTCAGAATCTGGAATATTCTTCTTATAACGAACCTTATGCTCCACGCTCGCCCAGAAATCCATGGCAATTGTACGGAGCTGAACCTCAACCTTCATCATTTTCTTTTCATTCTGAAGGAATATCGGTATCTCAATTATAAGGTGAAGACTTCTGTAACCGCTTGGCTTAGGATTCTTGATATAATCCTTTCTCTCGACAAGCACTACATCGTCCTGCTTTAACAGACAGTCAGCAAGCATATAGATATCTTCTGGGAAAGAACATATTACCCTTACTCCTGCAATATCTCTTATACCTTCCTCAATGCCTTCCATTGTTATAGGAATATTTTTCTTCTTCGCCTTCTTAAATATGCCATCCATAGACTTAATTCTGCTCTTGATACTCTCAATAGGATTTCTGTCATACTGTAATGAGAACTCCTCATTAAGCACCTTGAACTTAGTCTCAACCTCCATAATGGCGCATCTGTAATAAGCCATCAGTGTGTTAAACGGCATAATATTTTCTTTTAATAACTCAAGCATTTCATCAGAAAGGAGATTCTCTTTAATGAATCTTTCCTGTTCCTGCTTGAGTATCTCTTCTAATAACATAGTAACCCCTTTTACCTTTGATGCATCTTAAAGTGCCTTCTTAATAGCAGCTAAAAGCTCATCATATGTATCAAATGCCTCTAATTCAGGATTATCAGCCTTAATCTGCTCTGTACTCTTAAAGAGGAAGCCTGCCTTGCTTGCCTTAATCATTCCTAAGTCATTGTGGCTGTCTCCTGATGCAATAGTATCATAACCAATAGACTGTAAAGCCTTAACTGTTGTAAGCTTTGACTGCTCACAACGCATCTTGAAACCTGTAATCTCGCCATTGTCAGCTACCTCAAGTGAATTACAGAAAATAGTTGGCCAGCCCAGCTTCTTCATAAGTGGAGTAGCAAACTGTGTAAATGTATCTGAAATAATGATAACCTGTGTTATGCTTCTTAATTCATCAAGGAATTCCTTAGCTCCCGGAATTGGGTCAATCTTAGCAATAGTATCCTGAATCTCCTTAAGTCCAAGACCATGCTCCTTAAGAATACCAAGTCTCCAGTTCATAAGCTTATCATAATCTGGTTCATCTCTTGTTGTTCTCTTAAGCTCTGGGATTCCGCTTGCCTCTGCAAATGCAATCCATATCTCTGGTACAAGAACACCCTCAAGGTCTAAACATACAATATTCATATCATTATCTCCTCGCATATTATTCTTAGATACACTCGTATCTCATGTGTTAATTCACTTATATTATTGTAACCCACTACCTCTCAAAACTCAATATGCCATTTCTAAGTCTTTCAAGCCCATCCATTAAAGTTGTCTTAGGACATGCAACATTCAGTCTTAAGAAATGTTTTCCGTCTCCGCCATACGCTTCACCCGCTGACAGGAAAAGTCCTGTATTCTTTCTTATATATGCCGCAAGCCTTGTTGAATTGTCTGTGATATTAGACACATCAAGCCAGCAAAGATAAGTTGCATGTGATTCCACCATTGACACCCCCGGAATATTGTCCTTTATGAACTTTTCTGTAATCTGTTTATTCTCGTAGATATATGCTTTTAACTGCTCAAGCCATTCCTCGCCCTTTGTAAATGCTGCTATAGCCGCATCCACTGCGAACACATTTGGCTCAGCTACCTCATCGGTATTGATTGCGCGCCATACCTTGTGACGGAGCCGCTCGTCTGGCACACATATTGCTGCTGTCTGTAAGCCTGCCATGTTAAATGTTTTAGTAGGTGCTATGCATGTTACAGATATCTTCTTACACACCTCCGAAACACTTGCAAATGGCACATAATCAACACCCGGGTCTGTAAGCTCACAGTGAATCTCATCAGATATAACAACAACTCCATACTTGTAAGCAAGCTCTCCGATATGTGCAAGTTCTTCCTTACTCCATACATTTCCACCCGGATTCTGTGGGTTGCACAGAATAAGAAGTGTTGTCTGTGGGTTCTTGAACTTAACTTCAAGGTCTTCAAAATCTATCACATACCTGCCATTCTCATATGCTAGCTGACTCTGTAACACATTTCTGCCATTATTAAGAATACTGTTAAAGAAAATGTTGTATACAGGTGTCATGATTACAACATTCTCTGCTGGTGTCGTGAGCTTTCTTACAGAGCTTGATATTGCGGGTATGACGCCCGTTACAAACATAAGCCAGTCGTCTTCCATCCTGAAATTGTGGCGTCTTTCCCACCAGCCTGTGTATGCGTCATACCAGTCCTTTGATATCTCAGTATAACCGTATACACCGAGGTCTGCCTTTGCCTTAATAGCCTCAGTTATCTCAGGTGCCGTCTTAAAATCCATGTCGGCAACCCACATAGGAAGCTCATTCTCTGCCACATTCCATTTTAAAGAATCCGTATTACGACGGTTCACTACTGTGTCAAAATCATATTTCATTATCGGATTTCCCTTCTTAATTCGACTTATTAATTCCTGCATACTATCTTAGTAAGCGAAGGATTAACCCTATCCTTCTCAATTATAAGCTTATCTATACTATCTGCTGTTATAGTTCCGGAAGTTGGATTTAACACGCTGTCAACCCTGCTTGTGATATCAGCATCTACTGTTGAATACTCGAAAGCAAGTGTTGTATTAATAAGCTTGCAGTTCTTCATAACAAGATTATCAATGTAGCATAATCCCTGAAGACTCTCTATTGTACAGTTAATAAACGTAAGATTCTTTGAATTCCAGCCAAGGTACTCACCTGAAATGTATGAATCATACACTGTTATATTTTCAGCATTCCAGAAAGCATCCTTGCTCATAAGTCTTGAATTTCTTATCTCAAGATTCTTACTTCCGTCAAATGGATAATTACCGACAAGCTTAAGACCGTCAATCTTCATATCGTTGCTGTTCATTGCAAAATAATTACCCTTTGCCACTACATTTGTCATAGTAACATTATCACAGCTCCAGAGAGTTTCCTCTGCATTGACAAATTCCACATTCTTAAGACCTAGTCTGTTACATCTTCTGAAATTCTTAGGTGCTTCAATAATTGTATCCTCAACATTAATATCGTTAGTGTACCATACTCCTGCTCTTCCCATCTCAAAGAAATAACAGTCCTTTACATTGACATTGTTGCAGTACCAGAGTGGATATTTCCACTTAAAGCTGCTGTTTACAAGCTCTATATTACTGCTCTCCTTTAATGGAGACTCACCATCATCAAATATAGAATCTTCTATGCGAAGGTCTTTGCTTGCAAAAAGAGCGCGTTCTCCTGTAAGAAGCTGCTGCTTAACTAATTTCTTTTCCATATTTACTCCATTCTTATCTACAAACATTAAAACCCAATCACCATATTATAAGTGATTGGGTTACATTCTAAACATTCTTAAGGTTCTCTACCATCTCTTCCATTGTGTGCCAGCCAAGTACTGCACATTTAACTCTTGCTGGCATATGAGAGATATCTCTTAATGCTCCGGCTTCATCAAGCTCATCAATCTCTTCCTCAGTTGCCTCATCCTTAATCATCTTAAGGAAAAGTTCTGAAAGATGTACGGCCTCATCAATAGGCTTTCCAATGATAAGCTCAAGCATTATATCTGCTGATGCCTGCGATATTGCACAGCCATCTCCTGTAAATGCCCCATCAACAATAGTTTTCTTAGCATCATCAAACTTAAGCTTTAAGATAATGTCATCTCCACAGCTTGGATTAACACCCTCAAGCTCTAAGTCTGCATTGTCTATATCATGCTTATGATATGGATGCATGTTGTGGTCCGTAAGAACCTCATTATAAAAAGTTTTAGTCTCCATATCCCATAAGCCCCCTGATCTTAGATAGTTCTTCTACAAAATGCTGTACTTCTTCTTCTGTGTTATAGAAAGCAAAGCTTGCTCTCGTTGTTGAATTAACCTTAAGGAAATCCATTAATGGCTGCGCGCAGTGATGTCCTGCTCTTACTGCAATATGCTGTGAATCAAGTATAGAAGCAACATCATGTGGGTGTACTCCGTCAATTGTAAATGTAACTATGCCCTCATGGTCTTCTGCCTTCGGAGAACCTATTAAGTTAACTCCCTTCATGTCATTAATGGCGTCTACAGCAATCTTAGTAAGCTTTCTCTCCTGTGCCATAATTGTGCCAAATCCAACTTTGTTAATATAATCAATTGCCGCATGAAGTCCGACTGCACCGCCAGTATTAACAGTTCCCGCCTCAAACTTATGTGGAACCTCTGCATATTTAACTCTGTCCCAGTGAACAATCTCAATCATCTCACCACCGCTTAAAAATGGTGGCATCTTGTCAAGAAGCTCTTTCTTTCCATATAATGCTCCGATTCCCATAGGTGCTAACATCTTATGTCCAGAAAATACAAGGAAGTCAACATCAAGGTCAGTTACATTAACCGGCATATGAGGAACACTCTGTGCTCCGTCAGCCACAATAACCGCACCATGTGCATGTGCAACCTCTGCAATATGCTTTATATCATTAACTCTTCCTAATACATTAGAAACCTGGGTAACTGCTACAAGCTTAGTCTTATCTGTGATAACCTCTAAAGACTTATCTGTAATCTCTCCATTCTCATCAGGTGTAAGCTGCTTTAATACCGCTCCACATTTTTCTGCAACCTGCTTCCATGGAAGGAAATTGCTGTGGTGTTCCATAACACTAACAACAATCTCATCACCCTCTTTAATGAAATTCATTCCATAACTGTATGCAATTAAGTTAAGACTCTCTGTAGCATTTCTTGTAAATACTATCTGGCTTGCATCTTTAGCACCGATAAACTGTGCTACTGCTTTTCTTGCATTCTCATAACTTTCTGTAGCAATCTCACTTAATTCGTATACACCTCTGAACGGATTGGCGTTCATCTCCTGATAATACTTATTAACTGCATCAAGAACAGCTTGTGGCTTCTGTGTAGTCGCTGCATTATCAAGATATGCAATATTGCTTCCCGAAATAAGTGGGAAATCTTTTCTTATAGACTCAATCGTCTTACTTAACTCACTCATTAATAAACCTCTTTAATGTAGTCATGTATCTCGTTCCTGATTCCATCATCAGGGATTTTGCCGCATACAGCTAAAAGCTTAGCTGCTGCCAGCATATTATAACATTCTTGTGCCGGTATTCCTCTCGATTCAAGATAGAATAAAAGCTCCTCATCAGGCTTTCCTATAGTTGCACCGTGATTACCGACAACATCTTCTTCTGCACAAAGAATAATAGGAATAGTCTGGTTGACACATTTTTCATCAATAAGAAGAACCTCTTCCTTCTCATTACCTACAGAACCTGCTGAACCCTTAATGAAATCAATAGTTCCTCTGAACAGCTTAAATGCTGTATCTCTCAATGCACCTGCCGCATTGATTGCACATTCTGTCTTCTTGCCGATATGTCTTACGCAGTAGTTCATATCAAGTCTTTCTTTACCTGCTGCAACATATCCAATCTCTGCAGACATAGAGCTTCCATCACCTGCAAGCTTAATCTCACAGCCTTCGTATCTGTTCTTACCGCTTAAGTAAAGCTGCACAAGCTCAATTCTTGCACCATCTTCGCAGTAACCACCGATATCATTAATAAATGTTGTCTCTCTGCCTACTCTCTGAATCTGGATAAGACGAATAACCGAATCCTTGGCAGCATATAATCTTGTCTGTACTGCTGCAAAACCTTCTCCATCTTTATCTCCGTTAAAATCCATGTAAACATCAATGCTTGCATTCTCTTTAGTCTCAATACCAACAACATTAATGTCTGCATTGTTCTTGCCATAATTGAAATCAAGTCTTACAAAACCATCATTCTTCTTATCTGTTATATAATATACAGGTTCAGTCTGTGATTTCTTAGCTGCCTCTGTAATCTCCTGACCACATCCACCAATGATATTTTCAAGCTCACCATTATTAAGCTTTCCATCATCAATAAGACTTACATCATTAACAGAAGCATTTAACTCACCTGTACGATTAATCACAACCTTTCCAACCTTGCTCTGGTTCATATGAAGATGATTCCATGTCTTGGCTGGAATACGGTTTATTATCATGTCCTTTTCTTCGATACCTATCATATCATATTCCTCACTCTGATTAACTTAACCAATACTGCCCTTCATCTCAAGACGGATAAGATTATTCATCTCCATTGCATACTCAAGTGGAAGCTCCTTAGATACATTATCAGCAAATCCTGAAACAATCATTGCTCTCGCATCATCTTCCGGAATTCCTCTTGACATAAGATAAAATACAGCATCATCACTGATTCGTCCAATTGTTGCCTCATGTCCTACATCCGCATCATTAACACGGATATCCATAGCTGGAATTGTATCAGATCTTGAAATATCATCTATCATAAGTGACTGACATGAAACTGATGATTTACTCTTCTTAGCCTTGGTAGTCATTGTTACCGCACTTCTGAAAGTACTGATTCCGCCACCCTTAGATATTGACTTAGTACTTACAACTGATGTTGTACCTGGTGCGTTATGAACTACCTTCATACCTGTATCAAGGTTCTGTCCTGCTCCTGCAAATGTAATTCCTGTGAATTCACAGCTTGAACGCTCACCATTAAGGATACTCATAGGATACAGATATGATACATGCGAACCAAATGAGCCTGAAACCCATTCAATCTTACCACCCTCAGCAACAGTTGCTCTCTTAGTGTTAAGGTTATACATATTCTTGCTCCAGTTCTCAATTGTTGAGTAACGAAGCTTTGCATTCTTAGCCACAAAAAGTTCAACCGCACCTGCATGAAGATTGGCAACGTTATATTTAGGTGCTGAACATCCTTCAATAAAGTGAAGACTTGCACCCTCATCAACAATAATAAGTGTATGCTCAAACTGACCTGCTCCTGCAGCATTAAGTCTGAAATATGACTGTAGAGGAATCTCAAGATTAACTCCCTTTGGTACATACACAAATGAACCACCAGACCATACAGCTCCGTGAAGTGCTGCGAACTTATGATCCTGTGGTGTAATAAGCTTCATAAAATGCTCATGTACCATATCGGCATATTCACCTGTAAGTGCGCTTTCCATATCAGTGTATACAACGCCCTGGTCAGCAACCTCCTTACGGACATTATGGTATACAAGCTCTGAGTCGTACTGTGCACCAACTCCGGCTAACGACTCTCTCTCTGCCTTAGGAATACCTAATCTGTCAAATGTATCCTTAATCTCTTCTGGTACATCCTTCCAGTCGCCCTTCATATTCGTATTAGCACGAACATAAGTAGCGATATTATCCATATTGAGTCCCTCAATAGACGGACCCCAGTCAGGCACCTGCATATTATTATATATTTCTAATGACTTAAGTCTGAACTCTCTCATCCAAGCAGGATCATGCTTTTCTTCTGATATCTTCTCAACGATTTCAGGAGTAAGTCCCTGCTTTATTCTATAAGCGTCCTTCTCTTCGTTCTTAATATCATAAACACTTCTGTTTATGTCATCTACAAATGTCTTTTCTTCCATTACAAGCCTCCGAGCCTTAATTACCTGATGAATCTTTCGAAACCATTCTCATTGATATCATCAATCATAGCACTGTCGCCTGTTGCAACAACATTACCATTGACAAGAACATGAGTATAATCCACCTTAAGTGCCTCTAAGATACGGGTGCTGTGAGTGATAATAAGAAGTGCTCCGTTCTGAGTCTTCTGATACTCTTCAACACCTAACGATACTGTCTTAACAGCATCTACATCAAGTCCTGAGTCAGTCTCATCAAGAATAGCAAGAGAAGGCTCAAGCATAAGGAGCTGTAATATCTCTGCTTTCTTCTTCTCACCACCTGAGAAACCAACATTAAGGTCTCTGTCCATATATGATGGATCCATCTGAAGGAATTCCATCTTCTCCTGAAGGAGCTTCTTGAACTTGAAGTATGTCATCTTCTTTCCACGCTGCTCCATAGAACTTCTTATAAAATTACCGAGTGTAATACCAGGAACCTCAATAGGATTCTGGAATGACAGAAAAAGACCTGCCTGTGATCTCTCAGCAACATTCTTAGAAAGTAAATCTTCTCCGTTAAATGTAACCTTACCACCTAATATCTCATATCTTGGGTTACCCATAAGAGCATAACCAAGAGTAGACTTACCTGCTCCGTTAGGTCCCATAAGTACATGAGTCTCTCCCTTATTAAGAGAAAGATCAACCCCATGAAGTATTTCTTTATCTTCAACACCAACCTTAAGCTGGCTCACATTTAATATTTCCTGTGCCATAATGCCTCCTTAGCTGTACATTCTTTTAGCAACACACATAATATCATTGAAAGAAAAGGTTGTAAAGTTATTCATAATAACAATTGTTACTATTGTTTAACATAGTTACTGTTCATTTGCGGCCTGAACCCACAATTCCATCTCCCGTTTCTTTGCGTCATTGATATTGCTTACTATTTCCCTGGCGTATATATCGCCTGTTTCTTTTTCTGTGTTTCGGAAACCATTGTATTCTCATATATATATCTTACTTCCCTGAGATAAAATATAAACACAGGTATCTCTTCACTGTAATCCTTGCTCTTTGATACTGTCAGCTCCATCCACTTATACTCTCCATCAAGAAGCCGTCTGTATCTCAATCTCAATGATTTTTTATTGTTTCTGAAATGCTCAAGCACCTTGTCTGGATTGGTAAAATCTCTATATGCCACCGCATCCTCCGGATGAACTACTCCCATATCAATATATTTGTCTATATATTCTTTAATACTGCCTGACAACCCGGCATCTCTTATTATGTCCTCCTGGGTTGACTTTATAAGTTCATATCTGTCATGCAGGAAATCAGCTCTGAGTATCTTAATAAATGTATCATAAATAATATCCATTGCATCTTCTCTTGCACCCGCCTGATAATCAGCTTCTTTCCATGAGAAAAGCACTCTTCTGTTATCCTCAGAATAATTCGTCGGCTTAGTAACCTCAAATACATACCATTTATATGTTCCATCCATATTATATCTTATCTGGTATCTTCCTCTTTCTTTCCCCTTATCAAGCTGTTTCTTAATTCTGTCAAGATTAATAGCTTCCTTGTAAAGTGAAACATCATCCGGGTGAATAACACCATACTTAATATATCTACCTGCATATTCTGCAATAGTCTTAGGTCTTGGTGTCATAACATAATCGGGCTCATCTGTCCTTCTTATAAAGTGATATGCTCCCGTATCCAGATCAACATCTGCAATCTTCCAGAAGTAATCAGTTATCTCCTTAAGATAAGACTTATCATTCTTTCTTGTTTTTAAAATAATAAGCTTATCCTCCACATTATTCTTATCATCAACAAGCTTCTCATAATCACTTATAGGCATAGGTCTGTAATAATAGTATCCCTGTGCATATTCACAGCCTAAAAGTTCAAGCAGTTTAAGCTGTTCATCAGTCTCAATACCCTCAGCTATAGCCGGAATATCAAGCTGTCTTGCCATATCAAGAACTGCAGTTATAATGCTTACACCTTTATCATTATTTTCCGGATTAAGGTCTAGAAATTTCATATCCAGTTTCAGAACATCTGCATCAATATCCTTAAGCATGTTAAGTGATGAATATCCGCTTCCAAAATCATCAATAAGAATCTTAAAGCCCGCATTCTTAAATGCCTTCTCCGTATCCTTAATTACTGAGCCATTCTCCACATATGCACTCTCTGTAATCTCTATTTCAATATACTCTGTTGAAATATTATATTTTTCAATCATGTCTTTAAGTATTCTTACAACATCCATAGAGTATATATCTGCTCTCGAAACATTTATTGATATTGGCAGTACTGTTCTTCCCTCATCAAGCCATCTTCTTATAGTCTGACATACTTTATCCCATATATACACATCAAGTTTATTTATAAATCCGTTTTTTTCAAGCAGCGGTATAAACTGTCCAGGTGAAATAAATCCTTTTTCAGGACTTATCCATCTCACAAGTGCCTCAGAACCAATAATCTTACCTGTCTGTAATATACATTTGGGTTGAAGATAAAATGTAAATTCTCCATTATCCATTGCACTGCATATCTCTGGCATAAGCTTTGCTTCTGCTTCCTGTTCCCTTGCCATACTCTCATCATACCAGAAGATATCCTTATCAGGGCGCTGTTTCGCTATCTCTAGCGCACCATACGCATAGTCACACATCTCACCTGTAGTTATATCCTTATCTGCAGTCTTATATGCACCATAATATGCCCTTGTAATATCATGTCCCCTATATCCGTTAACAATACCTGATATTCTTTCTCTGATCAGATTAATCATATCATCATTTTCTTCAAATATAACACAGAAATTATCTCCACCCATATATCCGGAAATTGTTCCATACCCGGCATCTATACTCTTAAGAGCTTCTCCAATCTCTATAAGAAGCTCATCACCAGTTTCACGACCATACCACTTATTAATAAGATGAAAATTCTCTATATCTATCGCCAGTATGCAATATGTTTTGTTATCAAAAAGTACTGTTTTATCAGCTATTCTCCAGAAAGTTCTTCTTAATGGAAGATTCGTAACCAGATCATAATTATATCTATCAGGGTTAATCCTTAACTTATTGTATCTGCTCATGTCTACCATAGCTGCCTCCTTTGTACCCTCAATATCTTATAAGCCCACGTTGCTCAAAATACCTTTTTCATTTTATCATTATTACATTGATAAAACAATAATTTAAATATAAAATAACTATCAACTGGATATGTTTAATAAAATTATATAAAGGAGACTTTAATATGGCAAAATACATAATGGCTCTTGATGCCGGAACAACAAGCAACCGCTGTATTCTTTTCAACAGAAGTGGTGAGATGTGCAGTGTTGCACAGAAAGAATTCACACAATATTTTCCTAAACCCGGCTGGGTTGAACATGATGCAGATGAAATCTGGTCAACAATTCTGGAAGTTGCCAGGCAGGCTCTTGCAAATGTAGGTGCTAATGCGTCAGATATTGCCTCAATAGGAATAACCAACCAGCGTGAAACAACAGTTGTATGGGACAGACATTCCGGTGAGCCCGTATACAATGCTATTGTGTGGCAGTGCAGAAGAACTTCAGAATACGCAGATTCTCTTAAAGAGGAAGGGCTTACCGAAACAATCCGTAATAAAACCGGTCTTGTTATTGATGCATATTTCTCTGGAACCAAATTAAAATGGATTCTTGATAATGTTAAAGGTGTCCGTGAGCGTGCCGAAAAAGGGGATCTTCTTTTTGGAACAGTTGAAACATGGTTAATCTGGAAACTTACTAAAGGTCAGGTTCATGCCACAGATTATTCCAATGCATCAAGAACAATGCTTTTTAATATTAACACTCTTGAATGGGATGACGATATATTAGCCCAGCTTGATATTCCAAAATGCATGCTTCCTAAGCCAGTTCCTTCAAGCAGCATATTTGGTGAGACCTCCGCTGAATTCTTCGGCTGTCCTATCCCAATCGGAGGTGCTGCCGGCGACCAGCAGGCTGCGCTTTTCGGACAGACCTGTTTTGATGCAGGAGAAGCCAAGAATACATATGGAACAGGCTGCTTCCTTCTTATGAATACTGGAGAAAATCCTATTTTCTCAAAGAACGGTCTTGTTACTACTATTGCATGGGGACTTGACGGTAAAGTCACATATGCCCTTGAAGGCTCGATATATGTAGCCGGAGCTGCCATACAGTGGCTTCGTGACGAAATGCATTTTATTGATTCTTCACAGGATTCAGAATATATGGCAAGAAAAGTTCCTGATACCAACGGATGCTACGTTGTTCCCGCATTTACAGGACTTGGTGCGCCATACTGGGACCAGTACGCAAGAGGTACTATCTTAGGAATAACCCGTGGTGTCAACAAATACCACATTATACGTGCTACACTTGAATCAATTGCTTATCAGGTAAACGATGTTCTTGCTGCAATGAAGGCAGATTCAGGCATAGAACTTTCTTCTCTTAAGGTCGATGGTGGTGCAAGTGCTAACAATCTTCTTATGCAGATGCAGGCTGATATATCCGGTGCTCCTGTAAACAGGCCTGTATGTGTTGAAACAACTGCCATGGGTGCGGCTTACCTTGCCGGACTCTCAGTTGGTTACTGGAAAAGTACCGATGACATAAGAAAGAACTGGTCTGTAGACAGAACATTTGACCCTGAAATCACCCAGAATGAGCGTGATTCCAAAGTCAGAATGTGGAAAAAAGCTGTTTCTTATTCATTTAACTGGGATAAATAATTCCGTCGGATGATTCTTCTAACATATAAAAGCGATATTGTATAAAAGTAAATTCATACAATATCGCTTAATCTTTTATTACCTTACAACACTCTTCTGGTTTTTGTGCATTGCACGAAATTTAGTAATGTTATTTTACCTATTATCCACCTTCTCCGGATACATATCATGATTTGCCATACGGTTGAATGCCACATCTTCCCACTTAGTTCCTGGCTTTCCATAATTGCAGTATGGATCAATGGAAATTCCACCACGTGGTGTGAATTTGCCCCACACTTCAATATACTTTGGCTCCATCAGCTTAATCAAATCCTTCATAATCACGTTCACGCAGTCCTCGTGAAAATCCCCATGATTACGGAATGAAAACAGGTACAGCTTTAAGCTCTTGCTTTCCACCATTCTCTCGCCTGGGACATACGAAATAATAATGTTTGCGAAATCAGGCTGCCCTGTAATTGGACAGAGACTTGTGAATTCCGGGCAGTTAAACTTCACGAAATAATCATTTTCTGGATGTTTGTTTACAAATGTTTCAAGCAGGCCAGGGTTGTAATCTGTCTCGTAATTGTTCTGCTGGTTGCCTAATAATGTTAAATTCTCTTTTTCTCTCATAGCTTTCTCCAATTTTTATTTTATTGCAGGGTCACTTACCCCATTTGCTGCAAATGCAGCCGCTCTGTCGATACAGGTTCCACATTTACCGCAAGGCACATCCTTTCCTTCATAGCAGGACCATGTAAGCTCGTATGGTGCGTTAAGCTCTAAGCCCATCTTCACCACCTCCGCCTTAGTCATATTCACAAATGGCGCCTCCACCTTTAACTGATGTCCTGAGCCCTCAAAAATCGCCTGATTCATAGCATCATTAAACATCGGTGAACAGTCTGGATAGGCAAAACCGGCTGAATCATCTGCATGTGCGCCATAAAGAATCACGCTACAGTCCTTGCTTAGTGCAATGCTTGCCGCCGATGAAAGAAACAGTCCATTTCGAAATGGCACATAGGTGCTTACAGGCTTTTCGCCCTCCGTCTTTTCAATCTGCCTGGCATAGCTCTCCTCTGGAATTTCCTCTGTAGACTGCTGCAATAAAGAGCAGTTGCTATATTGAAAAATCTTACTCAGATCCAGGAATAACTGCTCCACTCCGTAAAATGCAGAAACAGCCTTTGCCGCCTGAATTTCTTTATCGTGCTTCTGTCCATAAGAAACTGACAGAGCAATTACATTGTCCTTTCCATATCGGCTCACTGCCAATGCCAGTGCCGTAGTGGAATCCACGCCACCGCTTGATAATACTAATGCTTTCATAACTCATCTCTCCTATCTTAGATACATTTGTAATGCTGCATCGTCCTTAAAGCTTCCTCTTAACTCTACAGTCATTGTTCTCGTGTTGTTTTTCTTAATTCCTCTTGCCGACACACAGCTGTGATATCCTTCAAGCACCACCGCAACATCCTCGCTTCCTGTTATCTCTGCCATAATGTCCGCAATATCCTGACCGATTCTTTCCTGTAACTGCAGTCTTCTTCCAACCATATCGCATATTCTTGCAATCTTTGATAAGCCTATAACCTTCCCATTAGGAATGTACGCAACTGTCGCCTTCATATCATACATAAGTGCCATATGGTGCTCGCAGTAAGAAAACAGGTCGATGTCCTTCATAACTACAACCTTAGAAGTATCAAACTCCTCAATTTCATCCTCAAATGTCTTATCAAACATCTGCGCAATTTCGTGATTGGAGTAATTCATCCCAAGAAAGACCTCCTCGTACATCTTCGCAACTCGCTTTGGTGTATCCTTTAAGCCCTCTCTCTCCGGGTCGTCGCCCAATGCAACAAGAATCCCTCTAATATGCTCCTCAATCGCTTTCGTATCTATCATCATAATCTCCATTCTTGCTTCACCCCGCAAACTTTGGGCTGAAAGCACAAATTTGCATGTGAAAAATCTTTGATATTAGGATTTTTCACATTATACGCCCCTTTCCTCTGGGTTCCAGATTACCTTGTGCATCTGAATCTGAAGACGCAAATCATTCATCCTTTTACCGGTCATGAAATTCACGATTTCCACTGGCTCAATTGAACCAAACACTGAGCTTATGAATACCTGGCATCTTTCTGTCAGATGAAATTTTTCAATTATTTTCTCTGCACATTCCAAATCATTAATGCTGCCCGAAACGAACTTGACTGTGTCCTGCTTTCTTAAAGCCTCCATATTGGAGAGAAGCATTTTCTCCTCACAGCCGCTGGATGGCAGCTTGTAATCCATAGTAAGGCTAAGTTTTTCTTTTGAAAATGCATTGGCAAGGGGAGCAATATCAACCGCTCCATTAGTTTCAATCTCTACTCGAATGTCCGATTTGTTCAATAATTTTTCTACCAGACTCCTGATATCCTTCTGTAATAAAGGCTCTCCCCCTGTCAGCGTCACATTTTTAATGCCTGTCTCACTGACATATTCACAAATCTCATCTGGTGACAGCTCCTCGTAATCACAAGCTGGCTCATTGGCCCACTTTGTATCACAGTAGGAGCAATTCAGGTTACAACCCTTGAATCTGATAAACACCGCCAATTCTCCGGCTCTTCTTCCCTCTCCATTAATACTTATAAATTTCTCAACAACTTTCATATTAGTTTCTTTCCTTTATTCTTCGTATGCTGCTACATTATTAGGTGTCTCGTATACTTCCACTCTGTGGATTGGAAAGCCTTTTGCACTCATCAGCTCATAGAAATATTTTGAAAAATGCTCCGCAGTAGGTCTGAAGCCAACTTCAATCATACGAAACTCCTCCGCCTGTAATGCAGCAATTGTCGCACCTTTTAGAGAACCTTTTTCATAAATCAGGCTGTGGTCAAAATCATCACAGATATCCTTCAAAGCATTTTTTAAATCAGAAAAATCCACAAGCATTCCTCTTGTCTGACCCTCATCCTTTAACTGGTCTGCTGCTATTTCAACAACAACTCTCCAGCGGTGACCATGAAGATTCCTGCATTTTCCGTCATACCCCTTCAGAAAATGTGCAGAATCAAAGCTGCTCTCGGTTTTTAAATAATACATTTTAGTTTCTCCTCTAATTTATTGGGAATAAAAACAGAATTGCTTAGAAAAGAACGTGCCCCACTGTGAGCACATATAGAAAGCCCTGTAAATGTATACACACCTACAGGGCTAAATTACATAAAAAGTCTTCTTAGCAGCCCTGGTTTTATTTAACGACAGGATGGTACAAACGAACTGTCGCGCATTTTTATGCGATATGTCTATTATAAATATTTTTCTGGATATGTCAATGTAAATTTTCCCCCAGCAGCTGCACCTTTATCACGTTCATTATGCGTGCCGAGTATGTTTCCTGAATTTCTCCTGCAAATGTTATTGAAACCATATCATTTACTGCCAGGTCAGACAGCTCAATCTCTGTTTCCTCCTTCGTCCTACAGTATGAATAACATAATCGCATGATAAATTATAGGCTTTTGTTATCTTTGCTTCTCCAGTCACGCATCCGTGAAGTGTCCTACACTCAGCCAGAAGTTCCGGTCCTGCGGCTCTATGAATCGCACCATCTACACCGCCTCCGCCAAGAAGAGAGTTATTTGCTGCATTAACAATTGCCTGCACATCTGTTACTTTTGTTATATCTCCTTTTACTGTCTTAATCAAATACATCTTTCTTACCTGCCTGTTTATTATATTACCTCTGCCCCAAATGGCATCAGAGACAATTTAGCAATTTTGAAAAACTGATATGCTCATATCAATATTCCTTCTCTATTTCTCCATCTATTCCATACATTTTCTTGAATGCATCAAGGTCTGCCTGATTTTTAATCAGCATAACCTCCTCTATCTTACCTGTATGAATGTCCTTAAAGCCTGCAACCTGCTCACCATTACATATGCTTGCCTTGATTACTGGTTTCTTATTTTCTTTATCATATGTCTTTATAACTGTCTTTTTCTTAAAGAATCCCACTCTGAGCACCTTCTTTTGACTTTGCCATCAGTATAACAACTGCCTATACCATTCATCCTTCGTCATATCATCACCACAAATTGTATGGTTTCATGGTTTCTGAATTTCGATATTCATGTTTCTCATAATATCCTATCAGCTTACTCTCATCTCTGAGTGCCACCATGTAAACATCTTTATTCTGTTTCTCATTATGAAAAGTATAAACGATATTATGGCTTTCATCTGCTGCAAACCAGTCCACTACCTGCTGTATTTTATCTCTTGATTCCGGACTATGACAATCTAACAAACTTCTTCCAATAAGTTTATCTCCGCCTCGCTTCGCATAGCTGGTAACAGCTGCCGGATTCATGTAGATAATCTCATGTTTGAGATTGCATATAACAACGGATGCCCTGTCCTGATCAACAATACTCTTATAAAAGCTGACATAGGATTTAAACTTAATTACCTTTTCATTATCCAGCCTCTTTTGAAGTTGTGGTTTCTTTCTTCGATAATAATCGTATATCTCTCCATCAGGTATCCAGATTTGTGCCTCATTTATCTTATCAAGTACAGCTTCAACAATCTGTTCATCTGCCAGTAAATCAGGTACTTTATCATGCTCTGTTACATACTTTTTGTATTCTTCATACACCCATTCTGTAATCTTATCCTTCTGCTTCATCTTTAGATTACTAAATTGTTTGTTCATCTGTAAAATCTGACCATCAATCTTTTTATGTATTTTAGTTTTCTTACTTTTTGCCATCTTCAGCTATCCTTTAAAACTTCACTATTTCCGGTTCATGGGTAAATGATGAGAATGTGACTGTTGCATTCTTGAAATAGAATACCTCGGTATTTCCATCATCTGCTGAGTACATATTCTGTAAAGATGGATAAGCATCAAGCATAGACTGTCTTGCTTCTCTTCTGTCATCTTCTACAAGTTCTCCGGCTACACGAAGCCACTCGCCATTTTTAAATGAACAAATTTCTACCTTCGGGTTTGCGTGAATCTGCTTTGAAACATCCTTTACCTTGCCAGTCTGAATATACAACTTTCCTTCAAAAATGTGTGCTGTTCCAAAAGGTCTTACCCTTGGCTGGTCGCCTTCTACTGTTGCCAAATAATATGTCTCTGCTTCTTTTAAAAATTGTACTACTCGTTCCATAATGTAATCCTCCTGATAGTTACTTAAATAAATCCATAATGCCAAAGCTCGTCTTCTTATAAACCTTATTGTAAGCTGCTTTCTTTGGATTCTTAATCCATCCTGCACCTTTTTTTCCGTACCCTGGAATCAAAGCTTTCTTAACAGCTCGCTTGGCTTTTCCGGTTGTTCTTGCCTTTATTGATTTCTTTATACTGGGTGTTCTCATTCCAAACTTCATCTTAATCGCCTCCGTTGTTCCATAAAAACCACCTATTATTATCTATCAATAATAGGATTATACCACCATTTACACCTCTTCAACAAACACAATACCATAGATTTTCTCAGATGCCAGTTCATTAATCTTATCTATTTCACATCCAGTCTGTTCCATCAGTCTTTCTAGATGCTCCTTTGTGCACTGATATGCATAGCTTCCCCAGTCCACCTGCTTTTCATTGTCAAAAAGCTTATTGGCTATATCAAGAAATTCCCATCCTCCAAGCTTATATACTCGATTGTTCTCAACTAATATATTATATGTATCCTTATTCTAGTTCCATAATGTCAGCTTGTCACTTTGTATTTCTCCATAATAAATAGATGACAACATGCAATCAACCTCCTAAGCGATTTCCCAGACTACAGTTACTGTATCAGTAACATCTATATCGTCTGCTTCAATATCTATGTCATATGCTGCCTGTGCGCTCATTTCACATTCCGTACACTCCATTAATCTCATTTCATTCATTGGCTTTGTTACAAAATCTATCTCTCCCCAGGAATAATCAATTGCCTGTATTTCACCCAGTTTCACATTCGCTGCTGTCGTAAGTACCTGTGCCTTTTGAATGGAATCCTCAATCGCTTTATGTAACAGCTCATTTTTACATTTTTCTACATCAGCTACAGTATATTCAATAGAAAACTCAGGTTTTAATGAACTATGTGCCAAAGCATACAGCACCAGACCCAGCTTTTTATTATCAGATGCAAACTCTATTTTCATATGATGAATATACTTATATCCCTCAAATCTTCGCTTCCAACTCTTATCCCTGTCCTGATAGCTTTCATATTCTGTATCAACATTAAAATATACTGTTTTAAGGTCTTTTCTCTGAAATCCAAGGTTTTCAAATAAATCCTTGAGCAGCTCTGTATCTTCTGTTGATCTGCGAAGAGTATCTTCATATTCATGGCAAAGTTCTTCCTTGTTTACATATAACCGGATCATATCCGGCTTTACTGCTATTTTTCCTTTTCCCGTAACTTTAATTGTTCTCATCATCTTTGCTCATCCTTTCATTCTAATAATACTGGTCGATTGCTGACTCAATCATCTGATTTGCCTGTATCTCATCCATTTCATCTGAATAAGTATCCATGCTCCTGCCAAGAACATGATCAAATTCATCAAGAACCTCCGTCATCAGCCCCTTATCAATCCGACTTTTACACTCTGCAATCAGCACAGCCGGGATTCCATAAAATGCTTCTGCAATACTTCCTGTAATGGCTCCAAGTGTATCCGTATCTCCACCAAGTGATACTGCATTACGCACTGCGTCCTCAAAATCTTTGGATTCCAGAAATGCGATAATTGCTTCTGGCACTGTTTCCTGACAGCTTTCAACATGATGATAGTAAGGTCGGATATTATCCAATGTTCTACTCAGATCATAATGAAACTCCCTCTCTATATACTCTTTGATCTCTTCTTTTGAAGAGCCATTCCTTGCCATGTATATTGCACTTGCAGTTGCCTCTGCACCCTTTATACCTTCTGGATGATTATGTGTCACATTCGCTGTAGCTCTAGCTACCTCTCTGGTTCTTTCCATCGAGTCATAAAGCCAGCCTGCCGCTGACACTCTCATGGCTGAACCATTTCCATAGCTTCCGTATGGCTTCGGATTATTTTCTTTAAGCCAATGTCTGAACCTCCCTCCATATCCTGCATGTGGATATCTTCCTCCACAATCCTGCATATTGGATGCTACTGCCTCTTCAATTTCCTTTAATGCTGCTTCCGGTCCGACTGCAAGAAGAGCCGCTCCAACTGCTATTGTCATAACTGAATCATCTGTAAAGCCACAGCCTTCACTAAATAAATCAAAGTTCTTTGTTTTATCACCTCTGTCAAACTCAAACGGACTTCCTATAATATCTCCTAAAATTGCTCCGTACATATATGCCTCCAATCCCCGGATTACCCCGGCACCTCTCTTTCTCTGTTACAATATAAGTATAATTAAAAGGCATCTTCATATGGTCGCTATCCCGGCGACACTTTTAAGATAAAAAACAAACGCCGATACTATGTGAGTACCGACGTAACATTTACTAATCAATATTTGCTTG
>OIZF01000149.1_pt1 | contig 48835 bp, 40 predicted proteins | sample 1588471 | NCBI WGS metagenome assembly OIZF01 (sample SAMN03283279) | human gut metagenome | biome: human-associated habitat; material: feces | host: Homo sapiens | place: Peru | collected 2012
AATGTGAAAATGGCACCTACTGATTGTATAAAATAATTTTGAACACCTACTTATATAACCCTTTGTAAGGGCGAAGTGTTATGGTATCAAGAACTCAATCTCCTCGGGCATGATGCCGATGTTGATGGATTGGGCGTGGCCATGGTATGTGCGGCCGTCAAAGCTCAAGGGAGCATGACCGAGCTTTGTAAATTCGACATGGCGGGTGCGCCACACTTTTACGCCGCGGTGACTCAGGAAACGTCCTGTGAACAGCAACCACAGTCCATGAAATATCTGAAATATGGCAGGCTTTGATACAAGCGTGATGTCAAGCAGACCATTGTATGGCACAGCACTTGGCGTTTGTCCGTATCCGTGTGCCGAACCGATGCAAATGCTCATGGCGCTTTGCTCGATGTGTTCGCCGCTCATGTCAAATACGTATTTGAAATTCATGCGTTGGAACAATAGCAGCAGTGCAGAGAAAAAGTATGAGATGGTTTTGAAACCGAACCAGTTGCTTGTCTTGCGTTTCAAATTTGTGATGGACGATGCAACGCCAAGATTAACACAATCGAGAAAGTATAGCAGTTTGTTTTGACCGTCGGCATCGGCTATTTGAATTGTGCCAACATCAACCTTGCGGGTGTGCTGAAATATTAAGGCATCTATTGTATTTTTGTAATCATCGGTGTGCATGCCCCAAAATTTGGCAAAGTCATTGCCAAAGCCGTTGGGTATGACGCCAAGCACTGGGTGTTTGCCCGATGGCGACGCTGTAGACATAATGCCGCAAATGGCGTGGTTAAGGGCCGAATCGCCGCCGACAATAATGATGGTGGCGTAACCGGTACGCGTCATCATGGCAGCCAATCGTTCAACCGAACCTGCTCCCTCGCTTTGCACGTAGTCAAAGTTGACGCCTTTTTCTTCAAGATATTGGCGTATCTTTTTCCAACGCTTTTGTGTATGGGCAGAGCCCTCTTTCGGGCAGTATATGATGCCCCATGAATTTGCTGGCATAGTTAGTTAAATGTTGATGTACGTGTTGAGTTAGTGAAGGGGCTTATTATAAATCGGTGATGTTGATGTTGACGGCTTCTTCAGCTTTAAGCCAATGAATTTCGATGCCACGGCGCTCCATGCCCCTGAACCATGTCATTTGCCGTTTGGCAAACTGATGTATGGCTATTTCGAGTTGCCTGAACATTTCGTCATAGCTGAGTTTGTTTATGGCATATAGTGTAAGATATTTGTATTCGAGTCCGTAGTATATCAAATCATCAGGTTGAATGCCTTCGGCAAGCAGATGCCTTATTTCGTCTACCATACCGGCGTCAAGACGTTGCTTGAGACGTTGGGTAATGCGCTTGCGGCGTGTATCGCGGTCCACATCGATACCAATGTTATATGATGTGAGGGTGGGAAATGGACGGTCGTCTATGGGGGTGTGCTTGTAGTATTCAGCAATTTCAATGGCTCTGATTGCACGTTGTGCAGAATCGACGTCCGTAGAGTTGTGCAACACTTTGTATTGGCTCAAAATTTGCGTCAGCTCATCGAGCGTTTTGTCTTTCAACCTTTCTCGCAACTGAGGGTTCTGTGGCACTGGCGACAGGCGGTAGCTGCGCAGAATGCTTTCAAGGTATAGGCCCGTACCTCCACACACAATCACCCGTTTGCCTCGTGAGCGAATGTCATTGTAGGCTTTGAGAAAGTCCTGCTGATATTCAAACACATTGTATTTTGTGCCTGGTTCGACAATATCAATCAAGTGGTAAGGAATTTGCTTGCCATTGATGGTATAGTCATCAAGGTCTTTGCCGGTGCCGAGGTCCATGCGCCGATATACCTGTCGGCTGTCGGCACTTATAATTTCGGCATCGAGCCGTTCGGCCAATTTTACGGCAACGCTTGTTTTGCCTGAGGCGGTGGGGCCAAGTATTGTTATGATGTCCACTGTGTGTTATTTGCTGTTTACTTATAGTTATTGCAAAGATAGTGCAAGGCGAGAGCAGAACGTCAAGCTTGCTTGTTCGTTATGCCGAACCGCAGCCTATCTTATGCAAAGATAGTGCAAGGTGAGAGCAGAACGTCAAGTTTGCTTGTTCGTTATGCCGAGCCGCAGCCTATCTTATGCAAAGATACTAAATGCGTGCAACTGGCGGGCCATGCCGGTGTAAAAAAATAGCCGCCACTAAGCGTAGAGCTTAGTGGCGGCTGTTAAAGGTCTAAGTTTCTGAACTTAAAGCAACGGATTAGCCGTTAACCTTAGCCATGTGGGCGATGAGTTCGAGAACCTTGTTAGAGTAACCGATTTCGTTGTCGTACCAGCTGATAACCTTAACGAAAGTATCAGTGAGGTAAACACCGGCGTTAGCGTCGAAGATAGAAGTGTTAGTGCAGCCGAGGAAGTCGCTTGATACAACAGCGTCTTCAGTGTAGCCGAGTACACCCTTCAATTCGCCTTCTGAAGCTTCCTTCATAGCAGCGCAGATATCTTCCTTAGTGGCGGGCTTTGCGAGGTTTGCAGTCAAGTCAACTACAGAAACGTCCAAAGTCGGAACACGCATAGAGATACCAGTCAACTTACCGTTGAGTTCGGGGATTACCTTACCTACAGCCTTAGCAGCACCAGTAGTAGAAGGGATGATGTTGCCGCTGGCAGCACGACCACCGCGCCAGTCCTTCAAAGAGGGACCGTCAACAGTCTTCTGAGTAGCAGTAGTAGAGTGAACGGTAGTCATCAAACCGTTTACGATGCCGAACTTGTCGTTCAATACCTTAGCGATAGGAGCCAAGCAGTTAGTAGTGCAAGAAGCGTTAGATACGAACTGAGTACCCTTAACGTACTTGTCGAAGTTTACGCCGCATACGAACATAGGAGTGTCGTCCTTTGAAGGAGCTGACATAACTACGTACTTAGCACCAGCCTGAATGTGAGCCTGAGCCTTTTCCTTAGTCAAGAAGAGACCAGTTGACTCAACTACGTATTCAGCACCTACAGCGTCCCACTTAAGGTCAGCCGGGTTGCGTTCAGCAGTAACACGGATGTGGTTGCCGTTTACGATGAGCTCGCTCTTTTCAACGTCAGCCTCGATTGTGCCCTGGAATGCACCGTGCATAGTGTCGTACTTGAGCATGTATGCCAAGTAATCTACGGGGCAAAGGTCATTGATACCTACAATCTGGATGTCGCTGCGGTTCTGAGCAGCACGGAATACGAAACGGCCGATACGACCGAAACCGTTAATACCTACTTTAATCATGATGTTTAAGTTATGAATTAACTATTTGTGTGGTTAATATTTCTGTTAATGAACTCTGAGTTGGAAGCAGAAATCAGTGCTTTGCTTTCAAGGCATTGTCACTTATTTCCTTATTCCACCGCAAAAGTACAAAAACCTTTTTATTTTTGCACCATGTTTAATCATTAAATTTTCAAAAACATGAAATCGGCTTTCTTGCAAGAGTTTAAGGAGTTTGCTGTAAAGGGTAATGCCATTGATATGGCGGTAGGTGTAATTATCGGTGGTGCTTTTGGCAAAATAGTTTCTTCTATTGTTAACGACTTGTTTATGCCGCCCATTGGCTGGCTGATTGGCGGTATTGATTTTAAGGACCTGAAGTATGATTTGCCTGTTAATCCGTTGAATGAGGGTGGCGAACCTGTTAGTATTGCTTATGGCAATTTCTTGCAGACTTGTATCGACTTCATTATTATCGCATTTTGCGTTTTCATGTTGGTGCGTCTTATTATGAAACTCTCGCGCAAGAAAAAAGAGGCTGCGCAGCCCAAGGCTCCTGCCGAACCTTCTGAGGAAGTAAAGTTGTTGCGCGAAATACGTGATGCGTTGCAGAAGTAAGTACTTATATAATATATGTGTGAGACTTTCATGATACAACGAACCGCTGTCGTCGGCATGAATATGATTGTTCGTGCAGAGACAGCGGTTTGTTGTGTTTTGAATGTACTATATATATGGGGGGGTATACGCTACATCATTACTTGATTGAGCGAGAAATTGCCCATTATTTTCGAACGGTCAACGTGTCCTCTGATACCCGGAATAGATCCCGTTTGAGTGTACTGCCACATAATATAGTCCTTCCCGTCGTTAAGGGTGGGGGAGTCGCTGCGGTATCGGGCTATCATGAAGTGGTAGTCGGTAAATTCGCCTTGCAAGTAACGGTTGTAAAAGTTGTGGTATGTGTAGAGCAAGGGCTTCTTGCCGTAGTAAGCAGTCACTTTCTCTATAAATGAGCGCAGGTCGGCAATAAAGTTCTCTGCGCTTACCGAACCACGGTGTTCAATGTCGATAATAGGCACTAAATCCTGGTTCTCGGTCTTTACCACAGAAGTCATGTTGTCAAACTGTTTCTTCCAGTCCACGTTGGGACGGTAAAAGTGGTAACTGCCTACACTCAGCCCCACGCGGCGCGCTTCTGTCAAATTGCGCTCGTAAGTGTCATCAACCAGTGAGGCTCCTTCTGTTGCTTTGAGGTAAACGTACGAAATGGGTGTGCCGTTTACCACTTTGTCCCAATCGATATTGCCTTGGTAGTGCGATACGTCAATGCCTTCTTTGTATTTCGAATTGATGCGTGCGTTTGATGTACGTATAAATACGGCGGCAGCGTGCACCATACGCTTTTCGCCAATAGCTTTAACTGGCACAACGTCTGGCTCCGTAGCCACGTATGCAGCCATGCCGCGTCCGTTGTCCTTATCTTTTTTGCGTGCATGAGAAACTGTCGGTATCATGAAAGCAATAGAAAGGAGCAGGGCGCAACCGCTCAGTTTATGTATTTTGTTCAGAATAGTCGATTTTATCTCCATGTTGGCAAAGTTATGAAAATAATTGCGTTATGCCAAGCAAAGATGCCTGTTGTTATGTTTATTTTACAAAACTTTGCCAGGCGGGGCTTTGATTTTGAAAAAGTGAAAGGTGTTTTTAAGATGGTTGTTGGCAATTTGACGGGTTGCCGGGCATTATTATAAAGGTAGCAGTTCTCTGAATCGACGTTCGTTCTCTTGCTTCTTTTCTTCGTCAAATCCTTGTTCAGCTTGCCATGCGTTAAATGCGCGTATGGCCAAAGTGTGCATTTGGGCCTTGCCGGCATTCAGTCCGCTTAAGAAAGGGCGGTTGGGCAAGTGTGTGCGATTAAAATTTCCGTCTGCCATATTGTCTAAAATATTCGTTTAAGTGATGTTCGCAAATGTGCTTGCAACTTGATTGCACCGCAAAATTACGCACAAAGGGCGAATGCTGGGGGCGAAAAGTAAAAATAAAAGCGTAAATCGCACAAAGCAGACTAAAAATGTGCCAAAAGCACCCGCTTGGTAGTTTTTTTAGCCAAAACTTTTGCCTTTCGCTCCGATTGCATTAACTTTGCTGCATAAAATTATGCGCGCAGCGGCAGATTGTGGAGCGCCAGTGTGGTGTGGCCGGCTGAATGTTGTGTGCAAATAGTGAAAATATTAAACTTTCAAATAAATAAGTATTCGCTATGACTATTGAAACTTGCGACTTCAAAGGCAAGAAGGTAATTGTTCGCGTGGACTTCAATGTACCTCTTGATGACAATGGTAACATCACAGACGACACCCGTATTCGTGGTGCCCTCCCCACTCTTAAGAAGGTACTCGCCGATGGTGGTTCACTCATCATTATGAGTCACATGGGTAAGCCCAAAGGCAAGGTAAACCCCAAATTCTCTCTCGGCCAGATTGTTGATGCCGTTAGCGAAAAATTGGGTGTAAAGGTACAGTTCGCTCCTGATTGTGCCAAGGCACAGGACGCTGCCGCAGCTCTCAAGCCCGGTGAAGTGCTCTTGCTTGAAAACCTCCGCTTCTACCCTGAAGAGGAAGGCAAGCCTGTAGGTATCGACAAGGAAGATCCTAAGTACGATGAGGCAAAGAAGGAAATGAAGGCCCGTCAGAAGGATTTTGCCAAGACTTTGGCTTCATACGCTGACATCTACATCAACGACGCCTTTGGTACAGCACACCGCAAGCACGCTTCAACTGCTGTAATCGCTGACAACTTCGACGCTGACCACAAGATGCTTGGCTATCTTATGGAGAAGGAAGTTCAGGCTGTTGACAATGTGTTGAGCAACATCAAGCACCCCTTCACAGCTATTATGGGTGGCTCAAAGGTTTCAACCAAGATTGGTATTATCGAAAACCTTCTCGGCAAGGTTGACAACCTCATTCTTTGCGGTGGTATGACCTACACATTCGCCAAGGCTCAGGGTGGTCATATCGGTAAGTCTATCTGCGAGGACGACAAGCTCGACGTAGCACTCGACGTAATCAAGAAGGCTAAGGAAAATGGTGTAAACCTCGTGCTTGGTACTGACTGCATTGCCGGTGATGACTTCAAGAACGATTGCAACACTCAGATTTGCCCTGCCAATGCCATTCCCGAAGGTTGGGAAGGTCTTGATGCAGGTCCCGAAACCCGCAAGGCATTTGCCAAGGTTATCGAAGATGCCAAGACTATCCTTTGGAATGGTCCTGCAGGTGTGTTCGAGATGGACAACTTCGCTGGTGGTTCAAAGGCCATTGCCGAGGCTATTGCCAAGGCTACAGCCAATGGCGCTTTCTCACTCATCGGTGGTGGCGACTCAGTAGCTTGCATCAACAAGTTTGGCATGGCCGACAAGGTGTCTTACATCTCAACAGGTGGTGGTGCATTGCTCGAGGCTATCGAAGGCAAGGTGCTTCCTGGTATCGCAGCCATCAAGGGCGAGTAATATGGCATTTCGGCCAAATTGCCATTGGGCTTACTGATGTGCAAGTGGCTTGAAACGTTGCTTTAAGTAGAGTTTAGAAGTTTAAGAGGTGGCATATATAGTATGCCTTCCTTCTAAACTTCTAAACTCTTATTCTTTTTATACAAGTACTTTCTGTGCATGGCTGCATCGGGGAGTACACCGCTGAGGCTTGCGACCTCTACAAAAAAACACGCAATATAAAGATAATCTCTAAGCATGTGCTCGGGTTTAATTTTACACTGAAGGTGCATTATGATAAAGCTGATAATCACCTGATTAGTACAATTCCATATCAGCAAAAATAGAATCCTTGCATACAATAAATACTGAAAATGAAACTTCTGACAACTCTGTTTGTGGTAATGATGGCTGTCGTTGTGTCGTGTACAGACCGAAAGCCCGCCAGCCAATTCAATTTTGGCACCGAGCCATACGACTCCGCGGCATTACATGTCGCTTTAGTTCCCAACCGTGATTGTCTCCCCATATATTATGCCGAGCGAACCGGCATTTATGACTCGCTTGGTCTGCACTTGCAGATAGCCACCTATCCCTCGCAGATGGACTGCGACACCACCCTTATGGGCCGCATAGCCGATGGCGGTTGGGCCGATGGCGTGCGTATGGCGCACCATGGTGCACGTATGGCTGGCTTAAAAGTGATGTGGACAGGTTCGCAACGTTGGGAATTGTTTACATGTGGCACACTCCGACTGCGCGAGGTAAAGTCGCTCGCCGGCCGCACGGTGGGCATAGCCCGTCATTCGGCTGAAAGCGAACTGTTACGTCTTGTGCTGCAATCGGCCAAGGTAAACGCCGACAATGTATATTATCCACAAATCAACAACTTAAATCTTCGCGCCCAAATGCTGACTGGCGACCAGATAGATGCGGCCATGTTGTGCTGGCCCTATACCTCATTGGCTTACTCTGAAGGGCACAAGTGCATTTATGCCCAGCGCTTTGCCAGTTCAAAAGGTTGCTTTGTGATGAAATCCAAACGTATGGTAGACGCGCCAAAGCGTCAACAGTGGCAGTTGTTCGAAAAGGGACGCCGTATGGCACTCGACTCCATACGCATTAGGGGCCCAAAGGCTTACAGCATTATTCTGCAAAAGGATTACGGATTGCCAAAGGCCGTAGCTGATACAATAAAATATTGATTGCGCGCTTGCAAAATGAAATAATGTTGCAAAGGTTATAATAGCCATAATAGTACAAAGATGAACACCCAAACTTACCAATATTTGCATAAAGATGTGATTGAGGCCTTAAAAGGCAACCATTTGCTTTTGGCCTTGCAATCGTTGCAAGGGTTGGCAGCAACCCTGAAGTCGTGGAGTGTGAAAGAGGAGGTTGACACCTTGGCCGACTCATATCAAATGATGTTAAGCTACATGGCCAAGGGGGCTGACGATCCGCAGCGCCACAAAATGTATGCAGGCTTTGTGCGCAGAGCCTACGAGCTGGCCGATGTGCTCGAAAGGGTGGGAGAACTCTCCTCCGACACATCACATTATGCTACGTGTCTGCGCACCTTGCAGCAGTTGCGTGGTGCACAATATCAGTTAGCCGATTTGTTGTCGCCCGATGCGCCAGTGCGCGACATGTTCGATGCCGTATGGCTTTCAGGCGCCTGGACAGCTGACGAAGAAATTGCTGCGGCCAATTATATGGCAGCAGACTCTATCCCCGTAGAACATAAAGCACTATTGCTGAGTGCTGCCACCTTGGCTGCAATGCGCTTTTTCGATGTAGCCAAATACCGGTTGCTGCTCGACAATGCCTTGGTGCTCGATACGAAACTGCGTGTAAGAGCTTTGACGGGATTGGTCTTTGTACACATTGTTCATGCCTCGCGCTTGGCCATGTATCCCGAGGTTGAGGCGCGTCTCAAACTTATGTCTGATTTGCCCAGTTTTGTGAGCGAACTTGAGTTGTTGCAGACGCAGATGTTCTTGAGTCTGGAAACTAAACGCATAGAAAAAAGTCTGCAAAACGAAATAATTCCGCAGATGATGAAGCGCATGAAAGATTTTCGCATTGACAAGTCGCTTGGCATAGACGATATTAAGGAACAATTGGACGAAGCAGACTTTAATCCTGAATGGAACGATGACGAAACGCCCTCAAAATTAGGCGAATACATGAAGGAGTTTGTAGCATTACAACAACGTGGTGCCGACATGTATATGGGGTCGTTCAAGGTGTTGAAGCAGCGGTTCCCGTTTTTCAATATAGCTTGTAATTGGTTTTGGCCATTCACCATGACGCACCCCGAACTGCCGGCAGGCCTTGAAAAGAACAAGCTCGTAAAACTGATGATAAACAATGCAGGGCTTTGCGATTCCGACAAATATTCGTTCTGCCTGATGGCGCTGCAAATGCCGCTTGATGCCGGTTCCGACAAGGCTGCAAAAATGCAAGAGAGTCTGGCAGACATCGATTTGCCAGCTCCCATGGAGCGTGATGCCGCAGAGCGTTACAAAGATGAGTTGCGCTCTTATGTACAAGGCTTTTACCGCTTTTGCAATTTGTACATACATCGCGAGGCTTTTGTCAATCCGTTCCAACGCAATCTCTTTATAGCCGATTACAGCCCGTTCGACAACATTATGAACGACGAGGAACTGCTTGTACGCATGGCCGACTTCGTTTTCAAAGATAAGTCATACGACCTTGCGCGCAGTTTGTATGAGCGTGTGCCGGTTGGTGCGCGTACCAATGGCCTGCTGCAGAGGCTTGGCTATTGTTACGAGCGAGTGGCCGATTTTGTACGTGCCCGTGCACTTTACGAACAGGCCAATGCGCTCAAACCGCAATCAGATTGGACACTTCGTCATTTGGCCGTTTGCAACCGCAATGCCGGCGACTACGAAGAGGCCCTGTCATGTTACAACGACTTGGCTGAAATGCAGCCCGAAGATGCAGCATTGGCGTTGCGCCAAGCCGAATGTCTGATTTATTTGCAACGTTACGACGAGGCGTTCAAATATCTGTTCAAAGCCAATTATTTGGCTCCTCAGTCAGGCAATTCTGAGCGTGCTTTGGCATGGTGCTCATTGCTGACAGGTAAATATGAACAGGCCGAAAAATATTACACCAAAGTGCTGGCCAACCAACCCACGCCAACCGACTACCTTAATGCAGGTCATGCAGCCTGGCTCGGTGGCAATCTGCCTCTGGCGGTAACACGCTACAAACGGGCTTTGCCACACGACAACGCCTTGCACTTCCTCGACGATGACAAGGCCATGTTGCTTAAGGCCGGACTGTCTGAGTCCGACTTGGCCATGATGACTGACCTTGTAGCAAACTGATGCACGCCCCAATATTAAAACGACTTTATGAACAAGCTATATTTACTTATACTTAGTCTTTTCAGTTTGTGCGTAAATGCTCAAAATCAAGGTGATATAGAGCATTATTTCATGCAAACCTTTAATAATAGCAACGCGGTTGTAGCCCCTTCGGCACGTGTTTCTGTCAGTCGGCTAAATGCCAAGCGTGCCCTTGTTTGGCAAGCTTGGTGTAAGGCAAACAAGGCGGCAGCATACCATCTGCCGGCTACTGATAGTCTTGGGAGCACGACCGACAAATGGCTGTTGCCCGACACGCTCGAGCCGCATGCCGTCATGCCGTTCTATTATGGCTGCAAGGGCAGCAAGCCCGAGGCAGGTTATCCCCTTTACGTCTATCTGCATGGTTCGGGTCCTAAGCAGCAAGAGTGGCAAACCGGACTGATACTCGCCAAGCGCTTTGCCGATGTCCCTTCGCTGTATTTCATTCCGCAAATACCCAACGAGGGCGAATGGTACCGATGGTGGCAGCGCAGCAAGCAAGTGGCGTGGTCCAACTTGCTGCGCGAGGCAATGCTGTCGCCCGATGTCAATCCTAACCGCTTGTATGTGTTTGGCATATCCGAGGGCGGTTATGGGTCGCAACGTCTGGCTTCGTTCTATGCCGACTATTGGGCTGCAGCGGGGCCGATGGCTGGTGGCGAACCCTTGAAGAATGCACCAGTTGAAAATTTGGAGAACATCGGCTTTTCGTTTCGCACAGGTGCCAACGATGCCGGTTTTTATCGCAACCGGCTGACAGGTTATACCAAGGAGGCGCTCGACAGCATGGAAGCCCTTTATCCTGCCGGCTTCAGACACAAAGTTGAACTCGTACCCGGACGCCAGCATTTTATCGACTATTCAGTCACCACACCGTGGTTGTCGCATTTTACACGAAATCCACACCCCAAGCATTTTATATGGGAGGATTTTGAAATGGACGGCCTGCATCGTACGGGTTTTTACAATATTAAGGTAAACAAACGCCCGGCAACCGAATGCCGCACACGCTATGATGTAAACATTGCAGCAAACGAGGTAAATATTGTAGTAGAAGATGTGCACTACACCACCGTGGAGCGTGACCCTGTATATGGTATCGAATTAAAGTTTGCCCGTCATTACACACCAGCCCGGGGCGGCAGTTTCACACTCTATCTTGACGAGCATCTGGTTGATTTGTCCCAGCCTGTCAAGGTGGTAGTAAATGGCAAAACCATTTGCGAGCGCCGTTTGCGGCTTGACGTGAAAAACATGGTGCAATCGCTTGCCACCTATTTTGACCCCGAGCGCATTTATCCCGCAGCTGTCGAGGTGGTTTATTAGGGTGATGGCAGTGTAGGCAAGTGTATGTGGTGCTTGCACAAGTCTGTGTGCACTCCCTTAATTTATAAAATGTAAAACTGTCTGCACTCTGCACTTTTGTTATTTAACTCATTGATATTCAATACAAAAAGTAGTGTAGACAACTCTACACTTCGTCTGCACTTTATCTGCACTCATCTGCACTTTGTTTGTACGCTTCGTGAGTGTCAGTGCGAGTGCAGACAGCCATCGTATGCCACATTGTGCTTGCGGCTTTTGTGTAACGGGCGACAGACTTTTCAGTCGGAGAAACAGGCAAGCCGCTCCCCCATAACCCTACAAACGCAGTGGTACGACTGTGTGCCACGCGACATGTTGCCAGTGCAATCATGTTTGCGCTTTAAGACAGATGTGGGCTGCCATAGTGTAGACGGGTAGTGCAGATGCAGTGTAGACAAAGTGTAGGTAGTACCTACACGCTTAAAACATTTGAAAATCAATTAGTTAGATTGTAAAAGTGTAGAGTGTAGACAAATTGCACGAAAAAACATGACGCGCGTGCGCGCGAGGCTAACACCCTTTTATTCAAAGATGGACAACACAACAATTACTTACGAGGGCATACAATTAACGGTCAGCATAAAGGCTGTCAAGGCATTACGCATGGTGGTACGCCGTGATGGTAGTGTGTCGCTGGTTGTGCCCCTGTGGTGCGACAAAAACAAAGTCATGGACTTTTTGAACGACAAAAAAGATTGGCTGCGAAATGCCGTGGCAAAATCCAAACAACGTTTAGAAAAGCAAAAGGACTATTGGTTCCACGATTATGCCGAGGGCGAGTTGTTCACCTACTTAGGAAACCGTTACCCGCTTCATTACCGCTTGACAGAAAAAGGGGTACCGCAAGCCGAACTAAAAGATGGTCAGCTTGTAGTGAGCTCGTCGCGCTGGCTCACACCGCAGCAAGCCATGTTGGTAATCAATGCGTGGTACGCAAAACAGTTCAAAACGCTTGTCAAGAGTTATCTTGCCTATTGGCTTCCACGCATGAATGAGGCGCCACTTTCGGTTGTGCGCTACAAGGTTATGAAGTCGCGTTGGGGCAGTATGATGCCAGCCTCACGTGTCGTGTGTTTTAATTTTAACCTTGTGTTTTACCCTGAGCGGTGTCTTGAAATGGTCGTAGTGCACGAGTTGTGCCACCTCAAGGAGCCTTCGCACAACCGCCATTTTCATGAATTGATGGCCAGTTATTTGCCTGACTACAAGGCAAGGGTACTTATATTAAAGGAAAACTAAAGAAATATGCGTCTATATGTCTAAAAATCAGTACAATAATAAATCTCTTGTATAGCGTGTATGGCCCTAAAACTTGCATCTGCATTCGTTTCTGTTTGCCGTTTTTTTGTCTTTATATGGGCAAATATCATTAAATATAATGAAACCGATGTAAAAGGATATTCGTATATTTGACCGCAAATCACTTGTGTTATTCAACAAAATAAGAATGCTATGAAACGAATATTACAACTTTTGACGGCCGTGATGTCATTAAGCATCATGGGGACGGTGCAAACTTGGGCGGAATTTAGTTTGTCGTCAGATAGTGCTACACTTGCGGCAGAGAGCTATCCACGCCGTATGGTGATGGAGGAAGCCACTGCCACATGGTGTGGCTGGTGTCCTCAGGGCATTGTGGCCATAGATGGCCTTAAACGCGATTTTCCCGACAACTTCTTAGCTATCGCGATACACGGAAACGGGGATAAAATGGCGTATGTTGACGAATATGGCTTGCAGGTTAATAGTTATCCTTCAGCCTTTCTCAATCGTCAAAGTACGTCAGTGAGTTATTCGTGGCTAAAACGACAAATAGAAAAGGCCGGACTGACAACTGATAAAATGGTGCGCATTGACAGTGTAACCTATGTTGAGGCCGATGAGGCGTATAAGGTGTATACAACCACACGTGTGGCCAATTTTTTGGAAAATGCACAACTGCGCTTGGTGTATGTGGTGACAGAGGATAGTGTGGGTCCTTATAAGCAAACGAACAATTTTGCTGGTGAAAGTGAGGAGATGGGTGGATTTGAGAACTTGCCAACAAAGGTGGAAATGCTGTATTCAGACGTCGCGCGCTTCATTTATCCCGGTTGTAACGGCCTGGAGGGTAGTGTACCATCAACGTTGGAGGCCTGCAAAGATTATGCTTATGTGGCAAACGTATCTGCAAACTTTAATTGTGACGACTATGGAAAGTTGCAACTCACGGTGATGCTCTACGATGCTGCCACAAATACCATCGTGAATGCGGATCGTGTGGCACTGCCTAAGCGCACCGATTTGGATAAAACGCTGACTATTTATATGGGGCAAGAACCTGGCACGCTGAAGGAGAAGTTGGGCAATGATTTGTACAAGGTGCGTAATTTAGTTGTTAGAGGTAAGATTAATGGTGGTGATTTGGCTACGCTCCGTGATATGGTAGGGTGTACTGGCGATAAAACGCGCCGACTTGCAAAATTGAATTTAAGGGCAGCGCAGATAGTAAAAGGTGGTATCTATATGGATGACAAAGAGCTGGATAAAGATAATCATTTGCCAGATTTGGCCTTTGAATGTGCTGTGTCTTTGCGTTCTATTACTGTTCCGAGTACATTGCGTTCTATTGGTTATGCGGCGTTTCAAGATACCTATTCGTTGCGTGAGGTGAACCTTAATGAAGGATTGGTGGAAATAGACACTTGGGCATTTGCTTCTTGGAACGTAGAAAGTTCTCTTGAAAAAATAAATATCCCGTCTACAGTGAGGTCGTTTCAAGGCACGACATTTGCTTCTTGTTATAAGCTGAAAGATTTCACCTTCCACCCAGATAATCCTTATTATACGTTTGATGGAATAGCTGTATACACAAAAGATTACGGACAAATAGTGCATATCGTCCCTTCTTATGCAGGTGTGTTGTCTTTGCCTGATGAATGCCGCACGGTGCAATGGAGTTCTCTTCGTTCTAGCAGGATAAAGGGATTCGTGGGTAAGAATGTGGTGGAAATAGGCGGGGCCGCTTTTGATGACTTGGAAGGTGCAAATTATTTGGCTTTTGGTAGTAAGTTGAAAAGAGTCGGAATTGGTCCGTTTAGCTATGCGCGACTAAATAAATTATTCTTGGGGTGTCATGACATACCTGATGGTGAGTATGTTGATTATGTTGATGGTGTATATAGTGATTATTGGGACGCTTATAAAAATGTTACGCTTTATGTGCCACGTGATGCTGTTGACAAATTTCGAAAGCATCGTGTGTGGGGTATGGCCAAAAACGTGTTGCCCATCGAAGATACTGTATTTGCCTATCTTGCCAACACGGAACTTGATGCGGTGGGCGAGGTAAAGACTTCGTCAACGGCTATGCCACATAGCATATATTCACCCACAGGTGTGAAGCTCAACAGACCAATAAAAGGCTTGAATATTGTTGACGGCAAAAAGGTGATGGTGAAGTAAAGCGCAAACTCTATGTGCCAACCCTTAAATCCGCTATTTGTTTAGGAACGAATGGTGAGCGGATTTAAGGGTTGGCTGCGTGTGATGCCCACGTTTTAGGGGTAGAGTAGGCAGAGTGAAGCTCTTTTTACGAAACGTTGTGTACTTAATTGCGCGAACCTTCGCAGAGTTGTAACTTTTTTCGTATCTTTGCCCACAAAACCAAAGAATTCGGCGAATGGAACCTTTGAAACATGAGTGCGGTGTAGCCATGGTGCGATTACTCAAGCCGCTCTCTTATTATGAAAAGAAATATGGCACGTGGATGTACGGCTTGAACAAGCTGTATTTGCTGATGGAAAAGCAGCATAACCGCGGTCAAGAAGGTGCGGGGCTGGCATGCGTGAAAATGCAGGCGGCTCCAGGTGAGGAGTTTATGTTTCGGCAACGCGGCCTTGGCGGCGGAGCCATTCAAGAGATTTTTGGTAACGTACATAAGGAATTAGCTGATTTCACAAGCGAACAATTGCATGACGCGGACTTTGCAGCCCGTTATGTTCCGTTTGCTGGCGAAATATATATGGGCCACCTCCGGTATTCGACTACTGGCAAGAGTGGCCTTTCGTATGTCCACCCGTTTTTGCGCCGCAGCAACTGGCGCGCCAAGAATTTGTGCATCTGCGCCAACTTCAACATGACAAACGTGATGGAGATATTCAACGAGATAGCTGTGAAAGGCCAGCACCCGCGTATGGTGTCGGACACATATATCTTGCTTGAACAACTCGGTCACCGCCTTGACCGCGAGAGCGAACGCTGCTTTGTTGAGGCTAAGAAGTTGGGACTCGAAAATATGGATATCACGCGCTATATTGAGGACAATATCAACCTGTGCAACGTGCTGAAGAAGGCTGCACCCGTGTGGGACGGCGGCTATGTGCTGTGTGGCGTGACCGGTTCGGGCGAGATGTTCACCATGCGCGACCCTTGGGGCATACGTCCTGCGTTTTATTACAAAGATGACGAATTGATGGTTGTAGCCTCAGAGCGTCCTGTCATACAAACGGCTTTGGACGTGGAGGCTGACATGGTGCACGAGCTGCAGCCTGGTCAGGGTATCTTTATGAATAAATGCGGCGAAGTGCGTACCGAACAAGTAATTGAGGCTAAAAAGTATGCAGCATGTTCGTTTGAGCGCGTGTACTTCAGCCGTGGCTCGGACAAGGATATCTATAATGAACGCAAAGAGCTCGGCCGTACCTTGGTTGAACCTATATTGAAGGCTGTCAACAATGAGTTAGACAATACCGTGTTTGGCTATATTCCTAATACAGCTGAGGCCGCCTATTATGGTATGCTGCAGGGCTTTAACGAATATCTTAACCAACAGAAGGCAGAAGATATTGAAAAGCTCGGTGCAAATGTCACACACGAAAAGTTGCACGAAATATTGTCGCGCCGTATCCGCGCTGAAAAGGTGGCATGGAAGGATATCAAGATGCGCACATTCATAGCTGAGGGCAATTCGCGCAACGATTTGGCTGCTCATGTTTATGACATCACTTATGGCTCGGTGCGTCCGGGCGTTGATAATCTTGTGGTAATAGACGACAGCATTGTGCGCGGTACGACACTGCGTGAGAGCATCATACGCATCATGGACCGTTTGCACCCGCGTCGCATAGTAGTGGTAAGCTCGTCGCCGCAGGTGCGCTACCCCGACTATTATGGTATTGACATGGCGCACATGGAGGAGTTTATAGCCTTCCGCGCAGCCATAGAACTGCATAAGGAACGTGGCATTGAAGCACGCTTGGACGTTATATATCAGCGCTGTAAGGCACAACTGAATTTGCCCAAAGAGCAGGTGGTGAACTATGTGCGCGATGTGTACGAACCATTCACCTCGGAGGATATATCTGAGAAAATGGCCGAAATGCTCCGCCCCGAAGGTGTAACAACCGAAATACATATTGTGTATCAAAGTATTGAAGGACTGCATAAGGCTTGTCCGCATTCGCCGGGCGATTGGTATTTCTCTGGTCATTATCCGACGCCTGGAGGCAACAAGCGTGTGAATGAAGCCTTTGTGAATTTCTACGAAAACTCTTATAAAACGAAATAGTACAGATGTTTGCCGGTAATGCAATGCTGATTGTGCCGGTAATCTATGCATACTCTACTTATAAATCTACATCAACTCAATAATATGCGTAACGTAACACTTGTTCTTGACGACGGAACCAAATTTCATGGTAAGTCGTTTGGTTATGAAGCTCCTGTAGCAGGCGAAGTGGTTTTCAACACAGCCATGATGGGTTATCCCGAAAGTTTGACAGACCCTTCGTATGCAGGACAGCTCATGACTCTTACATATCCGCTTGTGGGCAATTATGGTGTGCCACCTTTCACAATCGGTGATGATAAATTGGCCACTTACATGGAGAGTGACCGCATTTATGCTTCGGCTATTATCGTGAGCGATTATAGCGAGCAGTACAGTCATTGGAATGCTGTGGAAAGCTTGGGGGACTGGCTGAAACGCGAAAAGGTGCCAGGCATTACGGGCATCGACACGCGCGAACTTACCAAAGTGTTGCGTGAACATGGTGTGATGATGGGTAAGATATTGTTTGATGATGAGCCCAACAACGTTCCTACGGCAGAGTATGAGGGGGTTAATTATGTGGCTAAAGTGTCATGCAAGGAAATCATTCGTTACAACGAAGGCGAGGACCGCAAGAAAGTGGTGCTCGTTGACTGTGGCGTGAAGAATAACATCATTCGTTGCTTGATAAAGCGCGGGGTAGAGGTTATTCGTGTGCCTTGGAACTACGATTTCAATGACATGGAATTTGATGGCCTGTTCCTGGCAAATGGTCCTGGCGACCCGGACACTTGTGTGGAGGCAGTCGAGAATATTCGCAAGTTCTTGAACAATCCGGTTGTACGTCCTTGCATGGGTATTTGTATGGGTAATCAGTTGCTGTCGAAGGCCGCAGGTGCCAGCATCTATAAGTTGAAGTATGGACACCGCAGTCACAACCAGCCAGTGCGCATGGTTGGCACAAACCGTTGCTTCGTTACATCGCAAAACCACGGCTATGCAGTAGACAACCGTACACTGCCTGCTGAATGGGAACCCTACTTTGTCAATATGAATGATGGCTCGAACGAGGGTGTGCGCCACAAGACCAATCCTTGGTTCTCGGCTCAGTTCCACCCAGAGGCTTGTTCCGGTCCTGTTGATACGGAATTCCTTTTTGACGAGTTTGTAAAGTTGCTGAATAAATAATATATCCAAAGGGTGAAATAGTGCTGGGGCTGTAACCTGCTACATTCATGGTAGTGTGGTAGCCTCAGAGTATGCTCACCATCGAAATATCCAAGCTATGACTACAATAAAGAAAGTTCTCCTTCTCGGTTCGGGCGCACTTAAAATTGGTGAGGCTGGCGAGTTTGACTATTCAGGTTCGCAGGCCCTCAAGGCTCTGAAAGAGGAGGGTATCGAAACAATACTTATCAATCCGAACATCGCCACGGTGCAAACTTCGGAGGGTGTGGCAGACCGTATCTACTTTTTGCCGGTAACACCTTACTTTGTTGAGCGCGTAATCGAAAAGGAACGTCCCGAAGGCATCATGTTGGCATTTGGCGGACAAACCGCTCTTAACTGCGGTGTAAAACTCTTTGAAAACGGTGTGCTCGAAAAGTACAATCTCAAGGTGCTTGGCACACCGGTACAGGCCATCATGGATACGGAGGACCGTGAACTGTTTGTTGAGAAGTTGAACGAAATCAACGTTAAGACAATCAAGAGCGAGGCTTGCGAAAATGTAGAGCAGGCTCGCAAGGCCGCTGCCGAATTGGGCTATCCTGTCATTCTGCGTGCCGCCTACGCTTTGGGCGGACTTGGATCGGGCTTCTGCGACAATGAGGAAGAACTCGACAAATTGGCTGAAAAGGCTTTCTCTTTCTCACCACAGGTGCTTGTAGAGAAGAGCTTGAAGGGTTGGAAAGAAGTGGAATATGAGGTTGTACGCGACCGCTTTGACAACTGTATTACAGTTTGTAATATGGAGAACTTCGACCCGTTAGGCATTCATACGGGTGAGAGTATTGTGATTGCGCCGTCGCAGACGCTGACAAACTCTGAATATCACAAGTTGCGCGAACTCTCTATCCGCATTGTACGCCATGTGGGCATTGTGGGTGAGTGTAACGTGCAATACGCTTTCGACCCCAACAGCGAGGATTATCGCGTAATCGAGGTTAATGCCCGTTTGTCGCGCTCTTCGGCTTTGGCATCAAAGGCTACTGGTTACCCCTTGGCTTTTGTGGCTGCTAAATTGGGCTTGGGCTACGGCTTGTTCGACTTGAAAAACTCTGTAACCAAAACAACTTCGGCTTTCTTTGAGCCGGCATTGGACTATGTGGTATGTAAAATACCGCGTTGGGACTTGGGCAAATTCCATGGCGTAGACCGCGAACTTGGTTCGTCAATGAAGTCTGTTGGCGAGGTTATGGCCATCGGCCGCACCTTTGAGGAGGTTATCCAGAAGGGCTTGCGCATGATTGGCCAGGGCATGCATGGCTTTGTTGACAATAAGGAACTCAAGATTGACAATGTGGACGAGGCTTTGAAAGAGCCTACCGACAAGCGTATCTTTGTTATTGAAAAGGCATTCAATGCAGGTTACACCATCGATCAAATTCATGAATTGACAAAGATTGACCGTTGGTTCTTGCAGAAGCTTTATAAAATACATGAGACGGATAGGGAACTGCATGCTTGCACCTCAATCAATGTGCTTGACAACGATTTGTTGCGTAAGGCAAAGGTGCAGGGCTTTACTGATTTCCAGATAGCTCGTGCCGTAGGCATGGAGAAGGAGATGGACATCGAAAAGGCCATTCTTGCAGTACGTGCACGTCGTAAGCAGGCCGGCATTCTGCCCGTTGTAAAGCAGATTGATACTCTGGCTGCCGAATATCCCGCTCAGACCAATTACTTGTATCTGACATATAGTGGCATTGCACACGACATTCGATTTGAAAATGACAAGCGCTCGGTTGTTGTGCTCGGTTCGGGTGCATATCGCATTGGTTCGTCTGTAGAGTTTGACTGGTGTGGTGTGCAGGCACTCAATACAATCCGCAGGGAGGGCTATCGCTCAATCATGATCAACTACAACCCCGAGACTGTGTCGACGGACTATGACATGTGCGACCGACTCTACTTTGATGAGCTGACATTTGAGCGTGTAATGGATATTCTCGACTTAGAGTGTCCTTATGGCGTGATTGTGAGCACGGGTGGTCAGATTCCGAACAACTTGGCCATGCGCCTCGATGCTGAGAATATAAACTTGCTTGGCACACAAGCCAAATATATTGATAATGCAGAGGACCGTGAGAAATTCTCTGAAATGTTGAATCGCATCGGTGTTGACCAGCCTGAGTGGAGCGCGTTGACTTCGATGGACGATATCCAGCACTTTATTGAGCGTGTTGGTTTTCCCGTATTGGTGCGTCCGTCGTATGTGCTCTCGGGTGCAGCCATGAACGTGTGCTCAAATCAGGAGGAACTCGAGCGCTTCTTGAAGTTGGCTGCCAATGTGTCGAAAAAGCACCCTGTGGTTGTGAGCCGCTTCATGCAGCACGCCAAGGAAGTAGAAATGGATGCTGTAGCCAAAGATGGCGAAATCATTGCATACGCCATATCTGAGCACATCGAATTTGCAGGTGTGCACTCTGGTGATGCTACAATTCAGTTCCCGCCGCAGAAACTTTATGTTGAAACGGCACGTCGCATCAAGAAGATTTCAAAGCAAATTGCCAAGGAACTCCATATTTCTGGTCCATTCAACATTCAGTATCTGGCCCGCGAAAACGATATCAAGGTTATTGAGTGTAACTTGCGTGCATCGCGTTCGTTCCCGTTCGTGAGCAAGGTGCTTAAAATCAACCTTATTGAGCTGGCTACACGTATTATGCTCGGCTTGCCGGTTGAAAAGCCTGCAAAGAGTTTGTTCGACCTCGATTATGTAGGTGTCAAGGCATCGCAGTTCTCATTCAACCGCTTGCAGAAGGCCGACCCCGTGTTGGGCGTCGATATGGCTTCGACGGGCGAAGTAGGTTGTTTGGGCGAGGATTCGCGTTCGGCATTGCTCAAGGCCATGTTGTCAGTAGGCCAGCGTGTGCCCGAAAAGAATATTCTGCTTTCAACAGGTGATGGCAAGCAAAAGGCCGAAATGTTGGCTGCTTGTGCTATGCTGCGCGACCATGGCTATAAATTGTTCGCCACACCGGGTACAAGCCGCTATCTTGACGAAAACGGCATAGAAAACACTTTGGTGCATTGGCCCAGCGAGGAAGGACAACAGCCTCAGGCACTCGACATGTTGCACAATAAGGACATCGATATGGTGGTAAATGTGACCAAGAACTTGTCGACGGGTGAATTGAGCAATGGTTACAAGATACGTCGTGCTGCTATCGACTTGAACATTCCTTTGATAACCAATGCCCGATTGGCATCGGCTTTCATCTACGCTTTCTGCACACAGAAACTTGACGACCTTGAAATCAAGTGCTGGCAGGAGTATTGATGATGTTTTAATGCAATGATACACTTCGGGTACATGATTCTGAGAGGATAATCTGTCTCTTTGGAACCATGTACCCGATGTGCCTTTAAGGGGAGGTGTCAGAGTAGGCTTGAAGACTCCCAATGTGTTATTACTAATTATAGCAACTATGGAACATGTACGTTGGGGCTTCATCGGTTGTGGTGAAGTGACCGAAAAAAAGAGTGGTCCGGCTTTCAATTTGATTGAAGGATCTGAAGTTGTGGCAGTGATGAGTCGCAGGGCTGATCGTGCGCAGTCGTATGCTGAGCGTCATGGCGTGAAGCGTTGGTACACCGATCCGCAAGCTTTGCTGAATGATCCTGAAGTGAATGCAGTTTATATAGCTACTCCGCCATCAACACATGCCACTTATGCCATAATGGCTATGAAAAGCGGCAAGGCCGTATATGTGGAGAAACCTATGGCCTCGAACTATGAGGACTGCTGTCGTATCAACCGTATAGCTGAGAAAACGGGTGTGCCGTGTTTCGTGGCCTATTACCGGCGTTATTTGCCATACTTCATCAAGGTAAAGGACTTGGTTAATTCGGGCGCTGTGGGCAAGGTCGTAAATGTGCAAATACGCTTTGCTGTGCCGCCGCGTGATTTGGATTATAACAAAACCAACTTGCCGTGGCGTGTGCAGGCCGACATTGCTGGTGGGGGCTATTTCTACGATTTGGCACCGCATCAAATAGATTTATTGCAAGAGATGTTTGGTCCTATACTCGAGGCTGAGGGTATGAAAGCAAACCGTGGTGGATTATATCCCACCGAGGACTCTGTAAGTGCTTGTTTTAAGTTTGGCAACGGATTGCCTGGTTCTGGTTCATGGTGTTTTGTGGCACACGAATCGGCAAAGGAAGACCGCATCGACATAGTGGGCGATAAAGGGTCTTTGTCTTTTTCGGTATTCACTTACCAACCCATTGTGTTGCAAAATGAAAACGGGCGTCAAGAGTTTGCTGTTGAAAACCCTCCCTATGTGCAGTTGCCCCTAATCAAGTTAGTGGTCGAACATTTGCAAGACAAAGCTATTTGTACTTGTGACTGTGTGAGTGCAACACCTGTTAATTGGGTGGTAGACCGTATTTTGGGCAAGTTGTAAGCGATACAATAATGGCCGCTGATATATGTTGATTTGTATTAGGAACATCTATTACGTACTGCTATTAACGATTTAATAAGAAACATATCTGTCGCTTTGGTGTTGGCTTTTGAAGCCAACACTTTTGTGCATGCTGAGGAGGTGGGTGAAAGAGTACACGCTGCCGACTCGTTGCACGCCAATATGGAGCTTGCGGACAGTGCCGTGACAGAAACGCGCATGCAGCATATAAAGAAGAAGGTAAAGCACGCGGGAAATGTGTTTTATCGTTTTGTCAAGAACTTCGACAATTACGACACAACTTATATATCGCCCAACTACTACAACTTTACGGCGATGCTGCAAAATACAAATTCTTTTCAGACGTATAAGTTTCAAGGAAGGAATGAAGATGGTTTAAGACAAACGATATCAACCCAACCGGCTCCGAGTGTGAAGGTCGGTCCATATTTTGGCTGGCGTTGGATATTTTTGGGCTACACGTTCGACGTTGCCCACCCCAAGGCAATAAGCAAAAGCACAGAGTTCAACTTTAGTTTGTATAGCGCGATGCTTGGGTGTGACTTCATTTATATCAAGAATACAGGCAACTTCAGACTGCGTCGCACCACAGGTTTTGAAGGTGTTGGCAACAAAGATTTTTACAACGTAGACTTTCGTGGTCTCAATGCCAAAACGGTGTCGTTCAGTGCCTATTATGTGTTTAATCATAAGCATTTTTCCTATCCTGCGGCATACAATCAAAGCACGGTGCAGCGCAAAAGTTGTGGCTCAATGCTCTTGGGCATGGGGTACAGCAAACAGGAGGTGAATTTTGATTACACGCAGTTGCCGTCCGAATTATTGGGCACGGGTAATGATGAGAGAATAGTAGACGAATTGAAATTCTCCAGAATCAGTTATGATTATTACTTTATTAGCACGGGCTACGGCTATAATTGGGTGTTTGCGCGTAATTGCTTGTTCGGTGCATCGGTCATGCCTTCGGTGGGTATTCGCAAGATGAGTGGTGAGAAACTAAAGGGTGATGAGTTGTTTAATGACCTGCGTAACTTCAGTTTCGACTGCACATCGCGATTGGGGTTGGTTTGGAACAATGCTCATTGGTTTGCCGGTGCTTCGTTTATCAGCCATCTGTATCTGTATCGCAAGCAGCGTTTCAGTTTGGCTAATTCTGTAAACTTTTGCAACGTGTACGTGGGCTTCTTCTTTAATCGCAAAAAGCAATACAGGTAACCTCGCTGCTTATAGGTAGGTGTACAAAACTGTTTCGATTACCCGCTAAACAAAATGTAATCTCCGCATGAGTGTTTGTAGTCTGCAAAACTCATGCGGAGATTGTGTTTGGTCTCAATGTCTAATGAAACTTATTTATGAGAGCCCTTGTTGTCGAAATAGCTGGAATACCCATGGCTGTTGTAGCCATAGCTATAGCCGTATCTAAAGTTGCCGTAGCGGCTGCTTACGTATTTGGTGCCGTTAAGCACAAGTGCCATATTCTTGAATACCCCCTTTTGGTAGAGTTCTTCAATGTCTTTCAAACTACGTCTGTCCATGAGGCCGACGCGTATGACAAACAGGTTGGCATCAGCGTAGTCCTTGATAATACTTGTGTCTGTCACTATGTCAATAGGTGGGCAGTCAAGTATGATATAATCGTACACATTGCGCAGCTTGTCGAGCATATCGTTCATCTTGGGGCTCAAAAGCAGCTCTGCGGGGTTGGGCGGCAGTACGCCAACGGGTAGTATGTCGAAATTGCAACCTTTAGGATTGTGTTGTATAAGTTTAGCCACGTCATCTTCAATTCCGCAAAGATATGCAGACAATCCCTGTGCTTGTGTTTCGCCAAATGTGCTGAGTGAGGCATGACGCATGTCAAAGTCTATAGCCAATACCCGACAGTCTTTAAGAGCTAAAGCCTCGCTCAAGTTGGCAGATATAAAGCTTTTGCCGGCTCCGATATTGAAACTTGTAACCAGAATAATCTTTTTGTCTGCGCCAAAAGGTTTGATGAAATAGTCCAGTTTGGTGCGCAGCACCCTGAAAGACTCGTTAATCAGGTCGCGGCAATCCTTCTTGACATACACCTGTCGTTTGGCGTTATCTTTGTGACGCTTCCATAGTTTTTTACCACCGCTTAAAAAATGTGGAATTTCGCCAATCAATGGAATGCTCAATTTTTCAAGATCACTGCGTCCGCGCACCGTGTGGTTGAGCGTCTGCATCAGGAACATGATGCCGGCTGGCACACATACACCGATGGCTAATGCAATGAGCAACACTATGTTTTTACGTGGCGAAGTAGGATACTTACTTCCTATAGGTGGCTGAATGATGCGTGTGTTCCATGCCGTGTAAGTCTTCGACAGTTCGTTCTCCTCACGTTTTTGCAGCAAATAAATGTAGAGTGCTTCCTTAACCTTTTGTTGGCGTCCCACAGAGAGCAACTGCTTGACCTGTTGCGGAGCAGCAGCCAATTTCTCATTAGTCAGCGCTTCAGTGTTTTGCCAACTGTTCACTTGCGATTGCAGTTGCACAATAAGGTTGTCAAGTGAGCGCACGATAGTTTGTCGCTGTTGGGCCAAGTCGTTGTTGAACTTTTGAACGAGGGGCGAGTTCTCGCTGCTGTTAACAAGCACATCGTTGCGCGAACTGACAGCCTTGTTGTAGTTGTCAATCATCGTTTCAATGCCAGTACTGCCAATGCCTGTGTTAGTGGGCAAGTATTGGTTGTGCTTGCTGTGGTCGTTAAGATATTCGCGTATGTAACGTGCCACCCCCAGTTGGTTGTTCAGTTGCAGAATTTGGTCGTTGTTTTTAGAATTCTGTGCCATATACATATTTGATGCTGCGTCAATGTCGGGCATCTTGTTCTGGCTCTTGTAGTCAGAAATCTTTTGGTCAACATCGCCCAATTCTTTAGACAACGTATTCAAGCGGTTGGTGATGAACTCAAAAGTGCTTTCGGCCACTCTGTTACGGTCTTTCAGCCATTGTTCGTTATACACGTCAATGAGTTTACACAATATGTCCTCGGCCCGTTGTTTGTCCTCATCAGTGATGCTGATGTCAACAATAGTCGACTCCTTATCGCTCAAGCTCACGTTCAACCTGCTGTTGTACATATTGCCAACAACTTCAAGTGGAATTTTGTTTACGGTGATATCGTCGCTAAAGAAATGCTTGTGCCAGTACTGCGTGGGCTGTATCACTACAACGCCTACAGGTGTGCGGGCAAACGTTCCCATTTTTATGGTCACACGTTTGTCAATTTTACCCCCCCCATTTTCAAAGTCCCAAAGTTCGGCAGTCTGGTTGGCGTGCAGGCGCATTTTGAAGGAGAACATATCGTCGTCATTAGCCTGCGGCAGCAACAATTTGATTGGTGATTCTTCATACAAAGGCACATCGTGCAGTCCTTGTTCCACCTCCATTTGTACATCAAGATGCAGGCGCTTAGCCACTTCCTGCATCACGACAGGTGCGCCAATGGTGTACATCTCGTTTTTGATGTTGGTGTTTGTACCCAACATGCCGCTAAGGTTTTGAAAGTCTTGTGACAAAGAGACTACCCCTGAGCCTGAAGGTTTACCATCTTCGTTCTTAATGAGAATAGACGTGCTGCGTGTGTAAGTAGGTGTAGTCCGCAGCATGCAAAAAACAGCAATGCACAATGTGATGGCTACGGAAATAGCAATCCAATACCAATTCTGCAATAATTGTAGGGCAAAATCTAATAGGTTGAATTCATTAACTTCTTGATCGTTATCTCGTGCATCACGTAAATCCTCTGTATTCATGTCTAATATAAGTAGTAACGGTGGTTAGACTATTAAATGAATGTTTGTAGCGGGAAGGTGCCGCCGTTTATCTTATGCAAAGATAGTGCAAGGTGAGCGCAGAACGTCAAGCTTGCTTGAACGTTATGCCGAACCGCAGCCTTATCTTATGCAAAGGTAAATATTTATTTGAAAATACAAAGTTTACATGTATGAGTTTGTTTACAAGTCCTATATAAATTGCAGACAATGTTGTTAAATGAACATTTGTGCTTCAGTGCGTTCTTTTGCACAACTGCCAAAAGGCTACGGCCGATGCGGCGGCCACATTTAGTGAGTCCACACCATGTGCCATGGGGATGCGTACGGTGTAGTCAGCCTCCTCAATAGTGTGTTTGGGTAGTCCGTCGCCCTCGGTGCCCATAATGATGGCAAGTTTTTCCTCATTAGCCAAGGCTGGGTCGTCAAGCGAAACCGATTTGTCGGTGAGTGCCATGGCCACGGTCTTAAATCCTAATGATTTGAGTCCGCTTATATCTTCCTCGTCAATCCAGGTCCAGGGAACGAGAAAGATTGATCCCATCGACACGCGCACAGCTCGGCGATTGAGTGGGTCGCAAGAGTTGCGTGTTAAAATGACGGCCTCGATGCCTAATGCTGCTGCAGAACGGAAAATGGCACCAATGTTGGTAGTGTCCACCACGCCGTCAATGACCACTATGCGTTGAGCGCCCTCCAGTGTTGCAGCGAGTGTGGGTGGCGCAGGCCGTTTCATGGCGCAGAGCACGCCGCGTGTGAGTTTGTAACCTGTGAGTGAGGCAAGCACATCGCGGCTACCGGTGTAGATGGGTATGTCGTTGCCGAGTTGACTTACGATGTCGGCGGCGTCACCATTGATGTGCTTGCTTTCGGTAAGCAGAGCCACAGGCTCGTAACCTGCCTGCATGGCAACCTTTATCACCTTTGGGCTTTCAACAATGAAGATGCCTTTTTCAGGTTCGAGTTTGTTGCGCAGTTGAGCTTCGGTAAGCGTGCTGAATATTTCAACCCCGGGATGGTCAATGCTGTCAATGTGTATGATGTTCATGTTAGAAATGCTGTTTTTTAGTTCAAGTATACATACAAAAAAAGACTGAAGTTTGTCAACCTCAGTCTTTTTTGTACACTCTCAGGGGTTCGAACCCTGGACCCACTGATTAAGAGTCAGTTGCTCTACCAACTGAGCTAAGAGTGCAAGTCTCATTTCCGTTTTGCGAGTGCAAAGGTACGGCTTTTTGGTATAACGGCCAAATTTTTCAAGTGTTTTTTTTGCTCGTTAGCCATTTCGGACACAAATGAATGGTGTGCAGACATTAGAGTGTTGTGTAGAATAAATGTCATCTTTGCGTATGTTCCCTCCATAGTTGTTTATGTAAAAAGTGTCTGCACTCTGCACTAATCGTACGAAATGTGATGATAATCAAATCATTACAGCGTGTAGACAAAGTCGAAATACGTCTACACTGCTATCTACACTTGTCTGCAGTAAAGGCTTGCTTGCATTTTCACATCTTTGTTTGCCAAAGGCTGCAAAATTGTTTGTACGGAACGGAAAATGAATATAGGGAGAGCGAAAAAACTGTAACTCCGACAGAATTATCGCTCTCCCTATACAGAATTATCTTGTTGTCATGACACATTTTAGTGAGTGCAGGTGCCCAAATATGGGCATGTGCCCACGGCATGATTGTGCAGGTGCAGACAAGTGCAAGTAAGTGCAGACAAGTGCAGAGAGGAGTGTAGACGGTTTTCGACTTTGTCTACACGCTGCAATGATTTGAATATCAGTGCTTTAAGTGTGATTAGTGTAGAGTGCAGACAAAATGCCAAATAAAAAATGAGGGGTATTCTGCTTGGCACTAACTGCACTTGTCATATCTATTTCAGCCTTAGCAGTCTGATTCCGATTGATGATGGGTGCTCTTTGAGATATTGGTAGAGCGTTTTGGGTTCCTCAACAACTTTGTGATGAATAGATGAAGCATTGAGCAGGTGAAGATGGTTGTCCTTTCCCCATACTGCAAATCCGAGATGTGAGTAGTCTATACCATCTTTGCGTGTCACAATGGCCACAATGTCACCATTGTGTATGCTCGACAGTTCCTTGGGGGTGAGTCGGGTTTTGTTCGCTGGCAAGAAAAATCCGTCGGGGCCGTTGTATTGTTGTTCGAGTTGCTTGATGCTGTCCACCCATTCGGGGTGAGCTTTCAAAAACTTGTATTTGTCTGGGTGGGCTGACATATAGTGATTTTGCACATTGATGGGGGCGGTAAAGTGCACGGCATCCTTAACGTGCTCTATCAGCCCCTTGTCAATGTTGTCGTGCATCCACCATGTAAAATAGTGCAGACGCGACAGGTAACCGTTCATCTCGCCATGCCAGTAGCGCAGAGTTTCCATATTTTTGCAATATGCCTCGAATGTACTTTCGCCCTGGCGTTTTGTCATGGTTAAGGCCAGTGTTGTCTCTACCAGTGTGGTGCAATCAAGTTGTTTGAGATTTATGATGAGCTGTTCAGGGTCCTTCTTTTCCAACGTAGAGGCTACGTATGGCACGCCCTTAAATTTGCGTGCATAAAATAGCACATCGTCATGCCCCGGTTGCAGTTTGAGTAATTCTACCACTTTGGCAGAGTCGGCAGCAGTGTAAACGCAGTGTTTGAGAATGGTGTCGTTTGTGGTGTTGGCAGCGTCGTTGCTCAGTGTGGCGTTTGGCGTGTTCTGCCGTTCGTTGCTCTTGTTGGCAGTGGTGGATTGGCATGACAGGGCAAATAATGAAAGTAGAATGGTAGAAATAAATAGTTTCATACGTAATGCAAAAAGAGCCTATGAGTGTTGGTGCGTCATGATGACTGTGTAATTTGTTTCATGTTGCACATAACACTCATAAGCTCTTGGCTTAGTAGTTTATATAATCTATTTGATTAAATCGACAGAGCGGTTGATGAACTTGCTCAAGGCTTCGCCTTTCAGAAGGCCGTTTTGAAGGAGGGCCAGGTCGATGAGCTGTGCTACGACGGGATTGCTCTTGCCGTATTCGGCCCAAACGCCTTTGCGTGCATTCTCTTGAGCCTCGATGTCGTCGTTGCACTTTTTCATAGTCTCTTTATCGTCGTCGGTCAGTTCTTCAGGCTTCTTGTCCTTTTGATCTTGTTCGATGGCGGTGTGACGTGCCTTGAGTGTGTTGAGTTCGCTCTCGATGGGCTGCAGTTTGTCGGCCAAGGCAGACTTCATGTCGGAGAGCACCTCTTTAACAAGTCGGTGATCGGAATTGAGCACCAAATTGTACATGTCAGGCATTTCGCCGTAGAATGACATGCCCTGCTGATAGCGGCTGGCGTCCTTCATGCGTCGCATATACTCGCTCTGCGTGATAACAACCGGTGTTGCTTGCTCGCCCATGGCGGCAGTTTCGACATGGAACTGTGTCTTGTCCATTGTGGGCAGTTCTGATGTGAACACACCGGTGAGTGAGGCTGCCTCGTCGGCGGGCAGTTCATTTTTGCTTTCGTTGTCCTTCTGAATTATGCGGTCAATGACATCACCATCTACGCGGCTGAAACGACTCTTCTCAAACTTCTGCTCCAGCATGCTCACCATGGCAGTGTCGAGCTGACCGTCGAGCAAGAGTACATTGTATCCCTTCGACTTGGCAGTTTCGATGTAGCTGTACTGCTCGTCTTTGTTGGTGGCGTAGAGGTATATAAGGTTGCCTTCCTTGTCGGTTTGTGCGTCCTTGATAAGGTCGCGGTATTCGTCGTATGTGAAGTATTTGCCGTCAACGTCTTTGAACAAAGCAAAGGTCTTGGCCTTGTCGTAGAAATCGTTTTCAGACAGCATGCCGTAGTGTATGAACAACTTCAGGTCGTCCCACTTCTGCTCAAAGTCTTTGCGGTCGGCTTTGAATATAGACTGCAGCCTGTCGCTGACTTTCTTGGTGATGTATGAAGAGATTTTCTTTACATTAGAGTCGCTTTGCAGGTAGCTGCGGCTAACGTTCAGTGGAATGTCGGGCGAGTCGATCACACCATGCAACAATGTAAGGAAGTCTGGCACAATGTTTTCAACCTGGTCGGTTACAAACACTTGGTTGCAGTACAACTGAATTTTGTTGCGATGAATGTCGAGGTTGCTCTTGATGCGTGGGAAGTAGAGTACGCCGGTCAGGTTGAAGGGGTAGTCTACATTAAGGTGTATCCAGAAGAGGGGGTCGTCAGACATGGGGTAAAGTTCGCGGTAGAACTTCTTGTAGTCTTCGTCCTTGAGTGTCGAAGGTGTTTTAGTCCACAGAGGTGTGGTATCGTTTACGATATTGTCCTCTTCGGTGTCAACTTGCTTGCCGTCTTTCCATTCTGTCTTTTTGCCGAAAGCAATAGGTATGGGTAAGAAACGGCAGTACTTGGTGAGCAATTCTTGAATTTTGTTCTTTTCCAAGAATTCTACGCAGTCATCTGAAATGTGCAATACGATGTCTGTACCACGGTCGGCCTTTTCGCAGTCGTCGATTTCAAAGGCGGGTGAGCCGTCGCAGGTCCATTTCACACCTTTGGCGTCATCTCGGTAGCTGCGTGTGATGATGTCAACACGGTCAGCCACCATGAATGATGAGTAAAAGCCCAAGCCAAAATGTCCGATGATGGCAGACGCATCGTCTTTGTATTTTTCAAGGAAGTCGTTTGCTCCCGAGAAGGCTATTTGGTTGATGTATTTGTCAATTTCCTCGGCGGTCATGCCAATACCACGATCGCTGATGGTAAGTGTTTTAGCCTCTTTGTCAACGGCTACATGTACTGTGAGGTCGCCCAGCTCGCCTTTGAAGTCGCCCTTCATGGCCAAAGTTTTGAGCTTTTGTGTAGCGTCAACTGCGTTGCTTACTATTTCGCGAAGAAAAATCTCGTGATCGCTGTAGAGGAATTTCTTGATAACAGGGAATATGTTCTCTGTGGTTATACCGATATTACCTTTTTGCATTGTATTTTGTTGGTTTAATATGTTTGCTTGTTTTGCATACAAATAATGTGCCAATGTGTAGATATTTGACATTAAAAAGCCCACAACCGGACTATAAAGGCGGTTGTGGGTTAGAAAAGTCATGTATTTTTGCGCAAAATGTCAGCGCATGCTGCACCCGCCTCGGGTGGGGCGGTCCATTGCAGAATCGGCTTTGATTTCTCCTGCATGTCTTTCGCTGAATTCGAGGTTGATTTCTGCCAACTCCTTCAATCCGAAGATGTAGTCGTCGTACATGTCGTCCATGTCAATGCCTTCGCAGTCGGCACCGCCAAAGTTCAGCGCATTTTTTACGATTTCAATGCGCTCCTCAGTTGTTGTATCTTTTATCAATAAACTCTTCATGTCAAAGTGTTAGTTATAATCTTTAATGTATCCCAGTTTGAGCATAGACAGTTTGATGTCGTTAAAGCTGATGTCGTCGCCCATGCTATTGCGTATGTCGGTCAGACGCTGCTCTTTGGAGTAGGGGTGGGTGGCAAAGTAGGCTTTGGTACGCTCAAAGTTGGTGGGCGACACCAAGTCGTCAAAATGAACCTCGCCGGAGCTGATGTATCGTGCAAGGTGTGATATGATGGTGCTCAGTGCCAGCTCGCGCTCATCGGCAATAGCTTGAGGCTTTTTGCCTTCGAGGTACAGGCGCAAGGTCTTTTCGTAGGTCTTTTCTTTGGGTTCCTTGGGCGCCTCGGGCTGCTGTTCGGCTGGCTGTTGCAAAACACTGTCGGGCATGGCTGGCTTAAGATTGTGCTCTTGTGCATAGGCTTTAATGAGCTCCAACAATTCTGCGCCATATTTTTCCATGCTCTTGTTGCCAAAGTGGGGCATTCTGATCAGATACTTCGTTTCGGTGGGCACAGAATTGGCCATGGCAATCAGCGCTTTGGTATTAAGCACCATGTAGGCCGGTACGCCATCGGCAGTGGCACGTTGGGCACGCCATGCTTTGAGCCGGTAGTATAGGTCGCCGTTTTTGATCTCAGTCGGTATACTCTCCTTGTCTGTGCTCTTGGTTGTAGCATTTTTCTGGCTTGTGCTGCTCTTCGTGTTGCTGTTTTCTTCGATCTGCAACAATATCTTGGCACGATTTTGCAGATAACTGCTTGTTGTAAATCCTTCGTCGGCAGCAATCTCAAGGAGCTTGATGTGCAGGCGCACTTGTAGCAACAGGTCGGAACTGGTTGTTGTTATGCGTTTCTTGGTTGCCGCATTGTCAATGTCGATTCGCGTGTTTTCTATCAATTCGCGCACATCGTACAATTTGTCGGCAAAGTATTCTGCGCCTTTTCTGATGCGCACTTGTAGCGCCTCGTTTTCAACATCGCCATTTAAGTTATGCAGCATTTGCGTGTATTGTTGGTGAAATGTGCCTGACACGTTCATTACTTGCATGTCGAAGATGCGCAGCATATCTTCATACACCCTCGTGGTGCTTGCGTATGTTGATGACAAAAACTCTTGGAATATACGTGTCATGCTTGCCAGTCCGATGCGCTCCTTTTCAAAATTGAATAGCTCGGCCACCAAGTGTAGACTGTAGTTGTGGCGCATCAGTGTCAGTTTGTCATTGTCTACGCGGCGCTTTGCCATTTCGTTGTTGTATGCGTCAATGTGCTTGTCGGCAATAATGGCCGATTGGCTGATGCGCGATGTCAGCACAATGCCTTCGAGTGTGCGGCAGCGGCTAAGGGCTACGTAAGTTTGGCCGTGTGCAAAGGCACTCGAGGCGTCAATCATCACATGGTTGAAAGTAAGTCCCTGGCTCTTGTGAATGGTGATGGCCCATGCCAATTTTACAGGGTATTGTTCAAAAGTGCCGTCTACTTTCTCTTTTATTTCTTTAGTCTTTTCGTCAAGGACGTAGCGTGTGTTTTCCCAAACGTCTTTGTGTACCTCGATAAGTTGTTCGGGATCGGATTTGGGACTTACTGTAAAACCGTCGTTGCTTATTTTGACAACCTCACCAATCATGCCATTAAAGTAGCGCTTGTCTGTGTCGTTCTTTACAAACATTACTTGTGCACCGCATTTGAGGGTCAAATTCAGGTCGGTGGGGTAGGCGTATTCAGGAAAATTGCCTTTAATGGTGGCATCGTATGTGTAGGGCTGTGCATCAAGCATCTCCATTTCATGAGAGTTGATGTTGTGTGCCTGGTAGTTGTGGGTGACTAATTGAATATAGCCGTCTTTATTTTCGGGACGAAATCCCGGGATATACCGACTGTTTAATTTGTCAAGCACTTGCTGGCTGACATTGCCAATGCGTATGTGGTTGAGCAATGACAAAAATTCAGGGTTGCTTTGGCGGTAAACCGTTTCAAGTTCGACGGTAGCGTAATTGGTCTTTTGCAAGGCCAGGCTGCTGAAAAAGTAAGGCGTGGCGTAGAACTGTTTGAGCATATCCCACTCCTCGTCCTTTACAACCGGTGCCAATTGTTGCAAATCGCCGATTAGCAGCAGTTGCACTCCGCCAAACGGAAGACTGCTGTGGCGGTAGCGTTTCAGCGTGTCGTCTACGGCATCGAGCAGGTCGGCGCGCACCATGCTTATTTCGTCAATAACGAGTAAGTCGAGGGTACGCAACAATTTGATTTTTTGCTTGTTCATGCCGTATGTGCGCTGTTTTTCTTTATAGGTGGCGCCAGGCACAAAGGGGGCAAATGATAATTGGAAAAATGAGTGTATGGTTGTTCCGCCTGCGTTAATGGCCGCAATGCCGGTTGGGGCAAGTACCACCATGCGCTTGGGCGACTCAGAACGAAGCCGACGCAGGAAAGTTGTCTTTCCTGTGCCGGCTTTACCTGTAAGAAACAGACTGGTGTCTGTTGTCTCTATAATCTTTCGAGCTAACTCGATTTGCGGGTTCTCCATTGACAATGTGTCTGTTTGTTATTTTGTCATTCTCTTAAATGCCTTGCGTCCGAACGCTCTCTCGGCACTGATGGCCTTCACAAGTTTGCATGCGCCGACTATTTTGCGCAGGCGTGTGCAGTATTGCTGCTCAATGCGCAACGATTTCTTTTGCAGTTCGGCCACCTCTGCCAACACACGTTGACAGTCATATTCGTTCATATTATGCTCGGCCGCTTGGCGCAGTGCACGTCCCTTTTGGTGCTCAAGGTTGCGTTGCTTTTCCCTCATTTCGAAAAATAAGGGGAAGAAAGTCCGGGCCTCGGCAGGCGTAAATCCAGCCGCTTTGGTGATGTGTTCGGTCAAGTCGCGTCGGAATTGCTCAGGGTTGAATTTTCTTGGCGGCCGGTTGCTTGGCGCATCAGGGGGCTGGGGTTGCGTTGTTTGGCATGAGGCAGCGTGTGCTTCAGGCGTGTTCAATGTCAAGCAGCACAAGGTGGCAAGCAAACAAAGTATTTTAGTAATCATAGTCGTAGGCTTCAATATTATTGGCATTTGCCATCATCAAATAGTCGTAGGCGGTATCGGTATGCGAATCGCTGTTGCTGGACTGTGCTGAAATATGTGTATCCACATCAGACATTTGGCTCTGTTGTATTTGCGAGAATAGTACAAGTAGTGCTGCCACGCAAGCAGCGCCAAGCCATGGTATCCAGCGCACAATGAACATGTTGTGCGCCTTTTGTACACATTGTGCCGATGCTGCGATGCGCTGCATCATCAACTCCGGAAAACTTGCCAAATAGTTTTCGGGTACGACAAATGGATTGTGCTTTTTTGAAATATTTGTATCGAATGTGCTCATTGCGTTACAGTTATTTGGTCATATCATGATAATATGTCTTTATCTCTATGACACATAAAACGCATAAAAGTTTAATCGTGTGCGTTAAAATACTCCTCAATTTTCTTCACGGCCAAATGATACGATGCCTTGAGTGCCCCCACGCTGGTTTCAAGCATAGCGCTCATATCCTCGTATTTCATTTCGTCGAAGTATTTAAGGTTAAACACAATACGTTGTTTTTCAGGCAGGGTGGCTATGGCTTGTTGCAGCATCAATTCTGTTCCGTCGCCATCAAAATAAGGGTCACTTTCGAGCGACCGCACGTTGGCGTCGTCCTCACCGTCCAAACTGTCTGTTGTATGTTGCCTTTGTAAGAGTGACAAAGCCTCGTTCATGGCGATGCGGTATAGCCATGTGGATATTTGGCAGTCACCCCTAAAGGCGTCCAATGCCTGCCACGCTTTCATGTAGGTGTTTTGCAACACGTCGTCGGCATCATCATGGTATTGTACAATACGTCGGATTTGCGTGTACAATTTTGGGGTCGTATCACGCACCATGGCCGCAAAGGCCTGAGTCCGTGTGTCGGGGTTGCGCAGGGTGTCAATGCTATATGCCACTATCATGTTGCAGCGCCATGCCGTTTTAGCCCGCTACGCTGATGCGTCGCGTGGTTTTGTTGATGTTGAGTAAGTATACACCCTTGCCCAGCGAGAAACGTACCGTTTTGTCGTTGCTGTCAATGTGTGCTACATATTTCAGTTTTCCCACAATGTCGTACACCTTCAGGGTGGCGCCCTGGCAGTTGACAGCATGCACTTGAATGCTGGTGCCGCTAACCGAAACGTCCACATGGTTTGCTTCGTCGTTGACACCTTGCATCTCGGTTGATTCAGCAAGCGGTGCCGAAGGGTCGACGGGCGATGCCATGGCTGCAGCCGGGGCTGTGAACACAAGTAAACTTATGATAGTAAGTAGTATATGTCGTTTCATATATTGTTGAATTTGTGATGGCGTGGCAGTATCAATTTGCAAGATTACACTTTACGCCTAATATAAATCTGCTTACAAAAGTATGACTTATCCTCCAATGGTGCAAATTATTAGTGGCTTTTTTTGTCGCCCTTGTTTTTATTCGTACTTTTGTGCGCAATTCAAAAGAGCTAAGGGGTGTACGCCTATTTGGGCGTGCTGAGATTATACCCTCGGAACCTGCACCAGGTCATGCTGGCGAAGGAAAAGCTCATAAAATAATCGTATATTATATTTATATGGTTCCAGTACAATTTATTACCCACACCACAGCCACCATAGGCTATGAAGACTCAGCTATGTTGGCTCTGCGGGGTGGTTGCAAATGGATTCAGCTGCGCATGAAAAATGCGTCGGACGATGAGGTTGAGCCCATTGCAGTGCGTTTGCTCGAGCAGTGTCGCAAAAATCAGGCCACATTCATATTGGACGACAGAGTGGAACTCTGTAAAAAAATAAAGGCTGATGGCGTGCATTTGGGCAAGCATGATATGCCTGTAGATGAGGCGCGCGAGGTGTTGGGGCACGATTTCATTATTGGAGGCACTGCTAACACCATAGACGATATCAGACAACTCAAACGCCTTAGTGCTGATTATGTTGGTTGCGGCCCGTTCAGATTTACGACGACTAAAGAGAAATTGTCACCGGTGATAGGTCTGGACGGTTACAAACAAATCATGCAGCAGGTTGAGCACGAGGCATTGCGCATACCAATATGTGCCATAGGCGGAATTGAACTTGATGATGTGATGCCTATTCTCGAAACGGGGGTACATGGCATAGCTGTGAGTGGTGCCATTCTGCGTGCTGACGACCCTGTGCAAATGATGCAGAGTTTTTTGAATGCCGACAGATAGACAGGTGTTCAAAATACTCTTTATCTGAAACGTGCTTTCAAAGTGAAAATGACACCTGCTGATTGTATAAAATAATTTTGAACACCTACTAAATAAATAGTTCGATATGAAAATACATTATCCTAATAGCAAGAAGATATATTTGCATGGCGAGCGTTACCCCGAACTGCGGGTGGCTATGCGTCAGGTGGAATTGACTCCAACCGTTACTAAAGATGCTGAGGGTAAAAAGCATTACAAAGAGAATGCACCTGTGATGATATACGACACCAGCGGTCCGTATTCCGACCCTGATTATACTCCCAACTTAAAAGAAGGACTTCCGCGTTTGCGTGAAGAGTGGATATTGAAGCGTGGCGGTGTAGAACGATTGAGCGAATTTTCGTCGTCTTACTGCCGTGAGCGTTTGGCAGATAAATCGCTTGATGTTTTGCGCTTTAACCACCATCACTTGCCGTTGCGTGCTTTGCCCGGCCAACCTGTTACGCAAATGGCTTTGGCCAAACAAGGCATTGTAACGCCCGAGATGGAATACGTGGCCATTCGCGAAAACATGAATTGCAAAGAACTTGGCATTGAAACCCACATTACGCCAGAGTTCGTGCGCGATGAGGTGGCTGCTGGTCGTGCCGTCATTCCCGCCAACATCAATCACCCCGAGGCCGAACCCATGATTATTGGTCGCAACTTCTTGGTAAAGATCAATACCAACCTTGGCAACTCTGCTACTACCTCATCGATAGACGAAGAGGTTGAAAAGGCTATTTGGAGTTGCAAATGGGGAGGCGATACTATTATGGACCTTTCAACTGGTGCCAATATTCACGAAACCCGTGAGTGGATAGTGCGTAACAGCCCCGTGCCCGTAGGCACTGTGCCCATGTATCAGGCTATGGAGAAGGTGCATGGCAAAGCCAAGGATTTGACTTGGGATCTCTATCGTGACACACTTATCGAACAGTGTGAGCAGGGCGTGGACTACTTCACCATTCACTGTGGTATACGTCGCAAAAACATTCACCTCTCTCAGGGGCGCATGACAGGCATGGTGAGCCGTGGCGGCAGCATTATTTCAGAATGGTGCTTGCAAAATGACAAGGAAAGTTTCTTGTATGAACACTTTGATGACATTTGCGATATTTGTGCGCAGTACGATGTAGCCATATCTCTTGGCGATGGCTTGCGTCCGGGCTCAATTTACGATGCCAACGACCGTGCGCAATTTGCCGAACTCGACACCATGGGCGAACTGGTTACCCGTGCTTGGGCTAAGGGCGTACAGGCCTTTATTGAGGGGCCGGGCCATGTGCCAATGCATAAAATTCCCGAGAACATGCAGCGGCAGATTGAAAAGTGTCACAATGCGCCTTTCTACACGCTTGGCCCGCTTGTAACGGACATTGCGCCAGGGTACGACCATATCACATCAGCCATTGGCGCATCAATAATAGGTGCACTTGGCACTGCGATGCTTTGCTATGTTACCCCCAAGGAGCATTTGGCTTTGCCCAACCGCGACGATGTACGCACGGGCGTGGTGACATACAAGATAGCAGCACATGCGGCCGACTTGGCAAAGGGACATCCTGGTGCTCAGGTACGCGACAATGCGTTGTCAAAAGCGCGCTACGAATTCCGATGGAAAGACCAGTTCAACTTGAGTCTTGACCCAGACTTGGCTACAAAGTATTACAAAGATGCACATTACGAAAACGGAGAGTTTTGCACCATGTGTGGTCCAAACTTCTGTGCCATGCGCATTTCGCATCGTTTGGGTGAATGTGACGATGAACAGAAATGATGAGGTGCAGGCGATGTGCGTGCATGGTTGCTGTTGTACACAATGCAACACATAGCCTGTTGATATAGAAAAGACGTGGCCCCAAGGCAGATTTCTATTTCTGAAATCTTGCATTGGGGCCACGTCCTTTTTTGCATCAGTAGACGTCTTGTCGTCTGTTTACTTCACCTTGCCGGCTTTCTTCAACTTTGTAAATTCTTTTTTGGCTTTGGCTAATTGTGTGCAAAAACCTTCGTCTGCATGCAGGCGTGCCACGAGTCCGCTGGCCACCACTCGGCCTGCATCAACATCGCTTTGATAGTGAACACCGCAAATAACACGACTTTGGCCAAACTCAAATCCACGTTTCAGTATTTCGTTTTGGCGGTCAATGTTAATTTCGGCAAGCACCAAAGCGGTAGCCCAGCCAATGGCGGTATGGCCTGATGGGTAAGAGCCATTTGTGGCGAGCCACTTTTCAGCACCGGGGGTTAGTGATTGTTCGCCAAATAACATGAATGGGCGCATGCGCATATAGTAGTTCTTTGCGCTTCGTGTAGACAAATCGCCAGCGTCCTCCTGCATACGGCTTATGAGTGTATATATTTCGGGCGTTTCTTCTTTAGATATTTTGATGCCGAAAGCTTCAGAAAATGCGTTTGACAATCCGACACCGCCCAAATTAGCATCTTCGGCAGCCTGTTTGCCGCGTGGGGTGATACGCTGCATTTTTCCCCACTTGTATTGCGCTTCGTCGTAATTGAATTGTGCGCTACCGGGTTGGGGTGGGGGTGGAAGCAGTTCGAGGCTATTGGCCACTTGGTCAGGTTTCAGAAAAGTGTTTTGCGCTTGGCAGAAAGTAGACATTGCAAACATCGCGCATGAGGCAATGAATAGGACTCTTTTTCTCATAGAAATGTGCTTTTGTAGTTGAGCAGATATTCAAAACAATGACGTGCAAGTTGTAATGATGCCATCATGGTTATGAGCATCTGCTGATATATTGTTCTTTTGCAAAGTTACACTATGTTTTGTAAAGAGAAAAGCGCGTGGCCAACAAAAAAGGCCGCATACCTATTAGAGGTACGCAGCCTTGTGTATGATTTACGATAGCCTTTGTGTAGGCATCGCAAGAATCAATTAATTATTGCCGAACTTCAGATTAGTTCTTGAAGAAGTCCTTAACAGCTTCGTTAGGAACCATCTGTTCGTCAAAGATATAAGCACCAGTCTTGGGGCTCTTTACCATCTTGATTACCTTGGTGTAAGAGCGTCCATCGGTCTTACCTTCTTGAAGTGTAGCGACTGTTTTCTTTGCCATGGTTTACTGTGGTTTATTTGATTTCTTTGTGGATGGTCATTCTGCGAAGAATGGGGTTATACTTCTTCAACTCCAAACGTTCGGGAGTGTTTTTGCGGTTCTTCGTTGTGATGTAACGTGATGTTCCAGGAAGGCCGCTTTCTTTCATTTCAGTGCATTCGAGGATAACCTGAACGCGGTTGCCTTTAGCTTTCTTTCCAGCCATTTTATTCTACAATTTTAGCCGATTACTTTAATATTTTTCCAATCGCAATATCCCTTGGCCACGGCGCTGTTGAGAGCGGCGTCCAAGCCGACCTTGTTGATGAGGCGCAGACCAGCAGCGCTGATGCGGAGTGTGATCCAGCAGTCCTGTTCAACGTAGTAGAACTTCTTAGTGAACAAGTTTACATCAAACGAGCGCTTTGTGCGACGCTTCGAGTGAGAAACGTTGTTGCCAATCATGGCTTTCTTTCCTGTAATTTGACAAATCTTAGACATTGCTTTCGCTTTGTTTCTTTGTTGTTTGATTAGAAGTGTAGCGGTTCTCGGTATTTATTCTCCTATGACTGGGTTTCAGAATTTTGTTGTTGCGTAATCTTGGGGTGGTTTTTCTTACATTGACCAGTCAACGGACATACTATCCGCTTACGGGGTGCAAAGGTAGTAACTTTTTATTTAATGACAAAGCAAACGACTTATTTTTCAGTCATTTTGTGCCTAAGACAGACTTTGAATCGAATAAAAAGTCCATAACCATTGCCTTCATCTTTGTAGTTGAAGACAAGTCCTGTCATTTGGTCATCGTCAAGATTACGAAACTTTACATTAGAACTAATAGTAAACGTTCTTGTTGCATCGATAGGGGTATAACAGAAACAAGGTGGAATAGGTCGCTGCAGTTGGAGACGTTTTTATCATAGCCGCAACGGCATTGCCGCAGGTGCTTGCGCCGCCCGCTGTAGCCTGCACCCAACCGGCCACCATGCAGCGCAGCCAGCGTCCGAACACCAGGCGCCATTGCGCGTCGGTGCTCACCCGTTCGGCCAGTGGACCCACGCGGTCGGTACCGTCCCACTGGGGCAGGGCCTGCAAATAAGCGCTGAATGGGTGATACTGCGGCATGTAGGTCGACTCCACAATGCGGTCCACGTCGTTGTTCCACACCATGCAACCCCGTTTGTGCAAGTCAATCACCATCGTGTTGCGCACCAGTTTGCTCACGGGCACAAACCCCTTGTCCGCCTGGTCGCGCCGTTGCACTTCGGGCGTGCGGTCAAGCACATTATAGCGAATGTCGTACAGTTCGTCCATAAGACTGATGGCTTGTTCGGTCAGACCGCAATTCGTAGTGTGGCCAGTTGTTTGCGGTGCGCAGTCAGTGTCGTTGCGCATGCGTTTTTTCCGCTGGGGCGTTACAGTGTTTTTACTTTGTGGTTCCACGCTATGCGCGATAGCATCTATCAGTTTGTCAACGCCACGTTTCACAATGGCATCGGCATAGCGCAGCATTCTGTTAAGCATTCGTTTCATGGTAGTCATACAATTTGGTTTGATATAAAATTAAAGTGCTGCAAAGGTAACACCAAGACATTGCACCCAACAAAAAAAGTGTACAATTTGTACACAAATATTTGCTCCCTCCCCGTCATCCCTCATGTAAAAGAGTGCGTGTGTTTTTACTGCCATCTTACACTTTTTGTGCGTAACAAGTTGATACACAGATGTTTCAAGAGTGTAAGATGATTTCAAAGTATCTTACACACCCCTGCATACATCTTACACACCCCACCCCACCGTCTTGCAGTCATTTTTGTCGTATGCGATGGATCATACGCCATAGGGACGTAGAGAAATCTGTCGGAGCAACAGACTTTTCTGCTCCCCTATGCTGTGATATCGTCCTCCCGTGCTTGTGCCGTGTGGCAGCATGAGGGGTGTGTAGGTGGTGTGTAGGTAAATTTGGCAATATCTTACACTGCGTAAAGTACTAATAATCAATGAGTTGCAACGTGTTAGTGTAAGATGCAAGATACTCGGTATGTAAGTTATTGTAGTATGGTAAAAGCACCAAGTGCAACTTTTTCGTCTGAGAATTCAATTAAGGAAACGTCCCACTTTGTCAACCCGCTCGTTTGCGCAATCCAAATTAGTTTTCTAACTTTGTCGCTCTAAGTAATAAGCCATTAAAACAGTAACGGAAATGAAAAAGACCATTATACTCGTGTCTGCCGCATTGACCATGGCGGCCTTTGTGCCAGTTCAAGGACACCAATCTGCCACCCGCACCCAAGTGACCGAGGAGCCTGACACCGCCGTGGTAGACACCGACATGTATGTTGAAGATGACGATTGGGCCGGTACGGCCGATGCCGACAGCATGGTTGCAGACAGCGCAGATGTTGACAGCGACAACACCGAGAACTTTTGCGACTACAACGACGAGTTGTTGGCCGACTTCAGCAGCAAAAATGCCAATTACAACCTGCAAAACTCACAAGATGCCAATGCTGGCATTTCATTCGACGCCACACTGTTTGTGCCGGGCAATGACGATAAGGTTGAGGTAAAAAAGGGCGGTGGCTACAGCTTGATGGCAAGTCGCGTGCTGTCGGCCATGATTGACTCTGCCGCTGCAAGCAAATGGGAGGTGGCCAAGCTCGACAAAATGCTCGAGGCCAAGTGGAACGCTGTAAAGCGCAGCTACACCGACGACCAGAATGAAATGAAAAAGATGGCCGCACAGGAGGACTTTGAATATGCCCCCCAAAACTACTCATTCCGCACCACCATCACGCCCGTGTGGCAGTGGAAGGACAAAGGCGTAACCACCTACAGCATTGAGGACGAAGCCTACACCGGCGGCGCACATGGCATGCTCTATCACTACTTTTTGAGCATGAACGAAAAGGCCGACAGTGTAATGGGACTCACCGACATTTTTAAGGAAGAAGCCCTGCCCGAAGTGTTCAAACTCGTGGGCGAGAAGCTCAAAACCGGGCCACAAGCTGCCAACGACGAGGAGGCATGGCCTTCGGTGGCCGAGGTGCTGCCCGCCCCCAATGCCAACGACTATTCGGTGCGCAGCGGACAGATGCAGCAGTACAAAGGCAAGTGGTATCCACGTCCCGCCCTCACCGAGTGCGGCATTGTGTTCACCTATCCCCCCTATGTCAAAAACTGCTATGCAGCAGGCACCATTCACATTGTCATCAATTATGCCGAGGCCAAAGATTGGCTGAAGTAAGCGTACGTAAACTGTACCAACTGGAAGATTTCTTGGTTGACGGAGTAACGGGTTGACAAGTTAACGGGTAAGGTTGCCTTTGACACAATAATGTATAGCAAACTTACCTGTCAACCCGTCTACCAGTCAGCCCGTCAGCAAAGAAACGGATATCCACTAATTTAGAGCACCAACTCGATTAGAACGTCATTTTTATGAAACATACAATAGCCACCATGATGATAGCTGCCACATCGGCCCTTGGCGCACAAGCGCAAACTGCCGATAGTTTTAAGTATACCGACGAAAAGTTTGCCGACATACAAATGCTCCGCTACAAGGTAGAGGGTTTTGACAAACTCACGCTCAAAGAAAAGACATTCATCTACTACCTGCAAGAGGCTGCGCTCGATGGACGCGACATTCTGTTCGACCAAAACGGGCGTTACAACCTGCGCATACGCGCCCTGCTCGAGGCCGTCTACACCAACTACAAGGGCGACCACAAGGACGCATTCTACCAGGCACTCTCAGTATACCTCAAGAGGGTGTGGTTCTCGTCGGGCATACACCACCACTATGGTTGTGAGAAGTTCCAACCCGAATTTACGGACAAGGCCCTGCGCACCGCCATCAACCAGGTGCCGGCTGACAAGCTGCCGCTAATGGGACAGACCATCGACCAAATGTGCGCCGAACTCTTCCCCGTCATGTTCGACCCCACCGTCATGCCCATGCGCGTCAACCAAAAGGACGGCGACGACCTCATCAAGACATCGGCCTGCAACTACTATGCACCGGGCATCACACAGGCCGAGGCCGAAGAGTTCTACACGCAGCGCAAGCCCACTGCCGACCCGCGTCCCGTGATGATGGGCATGAACAGCCAGTTGGAGCGCAACGAATACGGTATGCTCACCGAACGCGTGTGGCGTGTGGGCGGCATGTACACAGCGGCCATTGAGCGCATAGTCGACAATCTGCTCAAGGCACGTCCCTTTGCCGACACCCCCGCACAGCAAAAGGTTATCGACCTGTTGGTCGAAACCTACCGCACGGGCGACCTCCGCACCTTCGACGACTACTCTATACATTGGCTCAAGGACACCGAAAGCCTTGTCGACTTTACCAACTACTTTACTGAGTCGTACGGCGACCCCCTCGGCATGAAAGCATCGTGGGAGGCCATTGTCAATTTCAAGGACCTTGCCGCCACTGAGCGCACCGAAAAGCTCTCGGCCAACGCCCAATGGTTTGAAGACCACTCGCCCGTAGCCCCCGAATTTAAGAAGGACAAGGTCAAGGGCATCTCGGCCAAGGTCATAACCGCTGCCATATTGGGTGGCGACCTCTACCCCTCAACAGCTATCGGCATCAACCTGCCCAACTCCGACTGGGTGCGACGCGAATTTGGCTCAAAGAGCGTGACCATAGGCAATCTGACCGACGCCTACAACAAGGCTGCACACGGCAGCGGCATGGACAAGGAGTTTGTCATCGACGAGGCCACCCGCCAGCTTATCAACCAATATGGTGACGCTTGCGACGACCTGCACACCGACCTGCACGAATGCCTGGGCCATGGCAGCGGACGCCTGTTGCCCGGCACCGACCCCGACTCGCTCAAGGCCTACGGCTCAACCATCGAGGAGGCACGTGCCGACCTGTTCGGCCTGTACTATGTAGCCGACCAAAAGTTGGTGGATCTCGGCTTGACACCCAACCTCGAGGCATACAAGAGCCAATACTACACCTACATGATGAACGGCCTCATGACGCAGCTCGTGCGCATCAAGCCAGGCAACAACATTGAGGAGGCGCACATGCGCAACCGCGCCCTCATAGCCCACTGGGCCTACGAGCAAGGCAAAGCCCACAAGGTGGTTGAACTGGTAAAGCAGCATGGCAAAACGTACGTCAAGATAAACGACTATCCCGCCCTGCGTGAACTGTTTGGCAAGTTGCTCGCCGAAATTCAGCGCATCAAGAGCGAGGGCGACTACGAAGGCGCGCGCCGTCTGGTTGAGGACTATGGCGTGAAGGTAGACCCCGTGTTGCACAAAGAGGTGCTGACACGCTACGACAAGCTCCACCTCTCACCCTACAAGGGCTTTATCAACCCCGTTTATCACGCCGAGCGCGATGCCCAGGGCAACATTACCAATGTGACACTCGACTACACCGAGCCTTACGACCAGCAAATGCTGCGTTACAGCCGCGACTACGCCACATTGCCCTTGGTCAACGAGTAATGATTATGTTACAAGCAAGTTGAATATGAGCACAAAACGCAAGCACCGACAGGGAGCAGCCCCGTTAATGCTTGCGCTTCGTGCTCATTACCTTTTGTTTCAATCTGGCACTACAAATACCTTTCCTAAAAAAGAACACACGAACTTTTCTTTACAGTGAACAAACACACCTTACAACTAATACAGCACATCACCCACCACATCATGCTGTCAGTCTGCACACTATTGTCATGCAGTTTGATAGCAGCTTGTCATGGTACAGAGCACAACGACGAGGCCGAAAGGGCCGACAGCATCATAGCCGCCTGCACCGACTTGATGTTTTCAGCACCCGCCAAAGCCGACAGCACGCTGGCCGCACTGCAAGGCACACTGACGGACAGTGCGTCGTGGTACAAGGCCGAGGTGTTCAGAGGCACCTCCCACCAGCTGCTCGGCGACACCTTGCGTGCGGCACACCACTATGCCCGCGTCCAGCATTGGTGCCATACCCACACCGGCAGCCACTACATTGAGGGGCTGCTCTGGAACCACCGAGGGGTGAATGCCATAATAGGCGGCAAGCAGCACGAGGGCAGAATATGCTACGAGAGGGCCTTCACTCTGCTCAACCAGCCGCCAAAGGGGCGCGAACTCATTGCCGTCACCATCAATCTGGCCGACATCTACATGCAGTCGGGCAAGATGCCCCGTGCCGCACATTACTACCGCTACGCACTCTTCCTGTGCGACTCGCTCCACGACACCCGAAGCCGTGCATCAATATGTTCAGGACTTGGCCAGGTGTACATGGAACTCGAAAACTATACCGAGGCGCACAAATTCTTTGCACAGGCAGCACAGCACATCGACAAGGAGTCATTGCAAACGCAATTCTTCTACCACTTCTCGTTAGGTAATTGCTACTATTACGAAGAGCAGTACAACCAGGCGCTCAAGAGTTTTGCCAAGGCCAGACAGCTGGCTGAAAAATTCAACGACAAAGTGTTGCTGATTAACTGCGATGCCAACATGGGCGAAGTGTACCTGATGCAAGACAAACTGCCACAAGCAAGGTTTCACCTCAACCGCTGCCAAGGAGCCGCAATGCAACGCATGCAGCCAAAAGAGATATTCTACATCAAGAGTCTGCTGGCCGACCTCAGTCTGGCCGAAGGCAACATATCGAAGGCGGCCACCCAACTGCAGGCCATCAACGACTCGGCCCTTGCCACAGGCTCGCCACGCTACCTCATGCTGCACTACCGTCGTCTGCAACGCTATGCTGCCCGCTACGGCATGTGGCAGCGCGCCTACCACTATTTGCAGCAGGCCAACCGCTATGCCGACACACTCAACAGCCAACAAACGCGCAACAATGTGACCGAAATGGGCGAACGCTACCAACGCGACACCACACTGCTGCACCAACAAGTGGCCCTGGCCGACTATTCGGCCAAAACCGCGCGGCAACAAAACTTCATACTGCTCATTATTGGTGCACTGATTATGCTGGCTCTGGTGGCCACACTGATTATTGTAACCTACCGCCGCCGCACACAGGAGCGCATAAAACGGCAAATGCAACACATCACCGAACTGCGCATGGACATTGTGCGCAACCGCGTGTCGCCCCACTACATATTCAATGTGCTGGGCACGGTACTGCCCAAGCTGCAGCGCTACCCCGAACTGGTCAAACCCGTCGAACTGCTTATCGACGTGCTGCGTGGCAACCTGCTCACATCGGGCAAGGTGGCCGTGCCCCTGTGCGACGAAATAGCCCTTGTGCGCCACTATGTAGAGCTGCACCATTACAGCAAGGGGCCCCTGCCGCACGTTACCTGGCAAGTGACGTCCCAACTCGAGCACAGCCAATGGCTGGTGCCGTCCATGTCGCTGCAAATACCTGTTGAGAATGCGCTGAAGCACGCTTTCCCCACGCTGACAGATGAGTGCGCCATTCACATTGCCATCGAACTGCACGACAACATGCTGCATCTGTGCGTCACCGACAACGGCCAGGGTTACAATCCGGGCAAAGTCAAACGCACCGGCCGCGACACCGGCACAGGACTGCGGCTCATAGCCCGCACACTCGAAATTCTGAACCAACGCAACCGCCACGCAGCCACCTTCAGCATTGTCAATGTGCCACCACCCCATCATGGCACACGTATGCAACTGTGCATACCCACCAACTACGACTTTGACACTTCAACAACTCGAAAATGAACGAACTCACACCATCATCACACCCCGCTGCTGCCCCCTCACCCCGCAAGGTGGCCCTTGTACTGTCGAGCGGCGGCGCACGCGGCTATGCTCACATTGGTGCCATCAAGGCGCTGCACGAGCGTGGTTACACCATTAGTTCCGTGGCGGGAGCCTCGATGGGGGCACTCATTGGCGGACTGTATTGTGCCGGCCAACTCGACACCGCCACAACATGGTTTTGCCAGCTCACACGCCACGAAGTACTGTCATTGCTCGATTTTTCACTGAGCAAGAGCTACCTTGTCAAGGGAGACAAGATGATGCGGGCCTTGAAAGAAATGGTGCCCGACACCCAAATAGAGCACCTCCCCACACCCTTCCGGGCCATAGCCTCCGACCTCGTCACACAGCGCGAAGTCGTGTTCAGCAAGGGCAGTCTGCACCGCGCCATACGTTCGAGCATCTCCATGCCGTCGGTGTTCAAGCCCATCAAGGTGGCTCACCATGTGCTTGTCGACGGAGGCATAGTCAATCCGCTGCCGCTCAACCGCGCCGTGCGCACCGAGGGCGACCTGCTCGTGTCGGTCAATGTGAGCGCACCCGCCAGCGAGGACATTGAGGAGGTGCGCGACTTGGCCCGCAAACGCGAGCGCGAGCGCAGCAGTTTGTTGTCGCTCCAACGCTTCATATCGGCTTTTGCGCCCGACAGCACCACCAGCAATTACATGACACTGCTGTCCACCGCCATGGCATTGCAAATTCAACGCAACACGGTGCTCATGCAAAAACTCACACCGCCCGACATTGCGATAAACATACCCATGAACCGCTTTGGCGTATTCGACTTCGACAATGCCGAGCGCATTATCCGTGCCGGCTATACCGAGACACTCAAAGCGCTCGATGCCTTTGAAAGAGAGAATGAGGGGGCGCTATAGTTAACTATTGCTGCCCGGTAAAAGTCTAAAGCACATTGTAATGCTTTTGCCCTTTCAGGGCGCGACTGCTCCAACACGTGATACCCAGGGTG